>Ga0101944_10000729_pt1 | contig 88137 bp, 70 predicted proteins | sample DewCreD2012metaG_FD_75245 | JGI IMG/M metagenome (GOLD analysis project Ga0101944, IMG submission 75245) | Hot spring sediment bacterial and archeal communities from British Columbia, Canada, to study Microbial Dark Matter (Phase II) - Dewar... ... | reverse complement strand
AATCAATACTTTCCGGTACTCGATGATCTGGTCGAAAGGGTATTCTCTCAGTTCGAAACCTGGTCACGGCCGAATCACACACTCAGACGACTATGCGCAGTTATTTAAGTCGTTCTATATAAAAGAAGGATCCTCCCTTGAGCGTCTGGATCGCCCCGGTTTTTCTTCCTCACGCCGGTTGTCCCCATCGCTGCGTGTTCTGTGACCAGGGACGAATTTGGGGAAGCCCTTCCATCCCGTCGGTGGAGGACGTCCGGGATCGTCTCGCGCGCTTCTTTGAGACGGGTGCGCGAGGCTTTGAGGCCTCGACCCGGCAGATCGCTTTTTACGGGGGGAGCTTCACGATGCTCGAGCCCTCTCTACAGGAAAGCTATCTGGCTGTCGCGGCTGCGTACGTGCGGAAAGGATGGGTCGATTCGATACGGGTCTCCACAAGGCCGGAGGCTTTAGGAGCCGACCAGCTCTCGCTCCTCAGGAGATGGGGCGTGGCCACGATCGAAATCGGCGTTCAGTCCCTATCGGATTCGGTTTTGGAGCAGACCCGCAGGGGGCACAAGGCCCAGGACAGCATCGAAGCGATCAAGAGGGCCAAGAAAGCAGGCTTCGAGGTGGGAGCTCAGATCATGCTCGGTCTCCCTGGGGACCGGGGCCGGGAGTCTCTTCTGACCGCCGAGAGGCTTTGCTCGCTGCGGCCCGATTTCGTGCGTCTCTACCCGGTCGTCGTTTTCGAAGGAACCGAACTCGCCTTCCGGCTGCGCTCGGGCCAGTATCGTCCCTTGAGTCTGGAGGACGCGGTCTCCCTGGCCGCCCAGGTGCTTGACGCCATCGAGTCTTACGGAATCCCTGTCGTGCGGATCGGTCTTTTGCACGCCCCAGGCCCCGGGCCGTCCAGCGAGGGCGTCCTGGCTGGGCCGGTCCATCCCGCATTCGGTTATCTGGTCCGGTGCAGGCTCTACTTGGAAAGATTGGCCCGCGCGCTTTCATCGGGCGGCCCAGCCAAGAGGGAAGTCTTGCGGCTCAGGGTCCATCCACGGGACCGATGCCTGGTTTACGGCCACAAAGGGACGAACCTCGCGTTTCTCACAGAGGTATCCGGGGCTCGCAGGATCGAGGTTCAAAACGACGAGACGGTTCCCAAGGGCCGGGCGGTCCATGAGTGGATCAGGGCGTAGGCCTAGGGCAGGGAAACCCGAGCGGGACGTCGCCTCACACCGGGGAAATTTTTATGATCCGTCGGACTTCTATTCCATGACAGATTCGGAGAGACAAAAGAAAGGTCGACCAGGGGGTGTGGCAGGACCGGGCCCGCACGAAGCCCCGTCCAGCGGTACCGAGGCGGCTCGATACCATGGCGAAAGGGGAGAAGGGGCAAGAGAAGGGTTCCGATCGGGCTTTGTTCCGGTTGTGGGCCGGCCAAACGTGGGCAAGTCCACCCTCATCAATCGAATTGTGGGAGAAAAAGTATCGATCGTTTCCGACAAACCTCAGACCACGCGAAACAGAATCTGCGGGGTTCTCACCGGTCCGGACCATCAGGTCGTTTTTCTCGATACGCCCGGAATTCACAAGGCCAGAGACGAGATCAATCGGTACATGGTCGATGTTGCCCTGGCAACGCTCGAAGAGGCGGACCTAGTGTTGTTCCTTGTCGAGCCGGCTGAACGGCCGGGGGCTGGGGATCGGTACGTGTTCGATCTTCTTTGCGAGGCGAAGGCGACGGTGCTGCTTCTCGTCAACAAGATGGACCGGATGCCGCGAGCGGAGTGGGAAGACTGTCTGGCCCGGCACCGGATCTGGTATCCGGGGGTGGAAGCGTATCCGGTGTCGGCTTTGACCGGAGAGGGAATACCGGAGATCGTGGACGGGATCATCCGGAACCTTCCGGAGGGGCCTCTGTACTTTCCACCGGACCAGTGGACGGACCAGCCCCTGCGGGCTCTGAGCTCTGAAATCATCCGTGAAAAGATCTTCCACTTGACCAGCCAGGAGGTCCCGTATTCAGTGGCCGTTGAGATCGTTCGGTTCGAAGAATCGGCTTCGGACAAAGGCGGGCTGGTTTCAATCGAGGCCAATATCCATGTGGAAAGGGAATCCCAAAAAGGGATCTTGATCGGCAAGGGCGGCGAGATGCTCAAACGCATCGGCAGCCTGGCCCGCAGGGAGATCGAAGCCTTGGTTGGTGCCCCGGTGTTTCTGAGGCTTTGGGTCAAGGTTACAAGGGGCTGGAAAAAAGACCCCTCTGCTCTCAAGAGGTTCGGCTACGGATGAGGGCCACGGGTCAAAGGATCCGGACGTGAAGGGCGAAAAGGAAAGAGCAACCGTCGGGACCACCCCCAGGGCAGACCCAAAACGGAGGAGAGACCTGCCCCTTGTGGCGATCGTGGGCAGACCCAACGTGGGCAAGTCCTCCCTGTTCAACCGTCTCGTGGGCGCCAGGAAAGCGCTCGTCCGCGATGTTCCAGGTGTGACCCGGGACCGCATCGAGGGCGAGGTGGATTGGGCGGGCAGGACCTTTCTGCTGTCGGATACGGGCGGGCTCGATCCGGGACGGCCTTCCGGAAGACTTTCGAGCAAGATCCGCGGGCAGATCGAAAAAGCGATCGCTGAGGCCGACGTCCTTCTGTTCGTGGTGGACGGTAGGGAAGAAGTCCATCCGCAGGACGAGGAGATCGCCCGGGCTCTGCGGGGAACCCGGAAGCCCGTGCTCTGTGCGGTCAACAAGATGGACGACGCCTCGGAAGAAGCGAATCTCTATTCGTATTATCGCCTTGGTTTCGATTCCCTTCTGCCGGTCAGCGCGGAACACGGCCTCGGCATCGACCTCCTTTTGGACAGAATCATCGAAAGGCTTCCCTCTTCGGATCAAGAGCTGGAAGTGGAAAAAGGCAAGGAGCCGTCGGTGCGCGTGGCCGTCGTGGGCAGGCCCAATGTCGGCAAGTCCACATTCGTGAACGCCCTTCTTGGAGAGGAAAGGCTTCTGGTGGACGAGGAACCCGGCACGACCCGAGATGCTGTGGACACCCCCCTTGTGTGGAGGGGGCGCCGGTACGTCCTGGTGGACACGGCCGGAATCCGCAGAAAAGGGAAGGTCCGATCCGATCTGGAAAAGTTCGCTGTGGGGAAAGCCCTTCAGGGGCTCGAGCGATGCGACGTCGCCCTGCTCATGCTCGACGCCCGGGACGGGGTTACCGACCAGGATGCCCATATCGGCGGGTACATCCTGGAGCGGGGACGGGCCGTGGTTGTCCTTGCGAACAAGTGGGATCTCATTGAGGGAGGAGCGCGCGAGACCAAGAGACGCCTCGAAGGGATCCGCTCGGCCCTTGTCCATCTTTCTTTCGCTCCTGTTCTGGCCGTTTCGGCCCGGACGGGGTTGAATCTGGTCAAGGTGTTTCCCCTGATCGACCGGGTCGAACGTGCCTTTCGCACCCGCGTGGCGACCGGGCCGTTGAACAGGCTTCTGACAGAGGCGGTGCGCGCTCATCCCCCTCCGGCGGAAGAAAACCGGGTTCGTCGCCTTTCGTACATCACCCAGATCCAGGAAGGTCCTCCGACCTTTCTCATCTTTTCGAATCTCGCTGGAGACGTGCATTTCTCCTATCAACGATACCTCGTCAACAAAATCCGGGAGCGGTTCGGTTTCGAGGGATGTCCGATCCGACTGATCTTCCGAAAGAGCAAAGGGAGGGGATGATCCTTGGCGTTGCAGGACAAGGGGGGGCTTCGGAAGGTTTTTTCGGCAAGCCTCAGAATCTGGCAAGCCTACTGGCGGGACGAGGTCCTTATTCTGTCCGCGGCCGTATCTTTCTATGCGATTTTTTCGGTTATCCCCTTCTTGTTTCTTCTGTTCCTTCTCTGGGGCTACCTCATGGGCTCCTCGGATACGCTGTACGGCCAGATCGTTCAGTATGCCTACGCTCTGTTCCCGGAGATCCGACCCGAAATCCTTGATGATCTGAAAACCGTGGTCGAGCACCGGAGTGCCCTCGGATGGGTCGGGATCGGCTTTCTCGTCTGGATCTTCGATGCGGTTTTCTATTCGATCGCCCACGCATTCGACCGGATCTTCGGAAGCGAGACCAGACGAAGATACTATCGCATCAAAATTTTTTCCTTCGCCCTTCTCATCCTCGCGGGCCTCGTCTTGTATGCGTCCATACATGTCGCCGTGCTGGCCACGATGATTCGATCGTCGTCCGTGCGCATCTTCGGCGTTCCGGTCCCCCAGTACCTCTTCGGGAGCCTGGCGTTCCAAACCGGGGTGTTCCTGATTCTCGTGGCGACCTTCACGGTTCTTTTTCGGATCGTGCCCAGGGTGCCGGTGCGGCTTCCGGTCGCCTTGGCTGGAGGGGTTCTTTGCGCGGTCCTGTGGAGCCTTGCACGGGTGGCCTTCCACTGGTACGTGACCCGTGTGGCGGTTTTCAACGTGATTTATGGGGCCCTGGGAGCCCTGGTGGTGCTGGTCCTGTGGATTTTCTACTGTGCGAACATCCTGCTCGTCTGCGCGGAATGTGTGGCTCTGTGGAACGGCAACAAGGACGGGAGCGCCCAGGAGGTCCTTGCCTCTGGACCGCGCCGATGACTCATGTTTCCCTGTCAGCGCATGCTGGCGCCGAAAATTCTCTCCAAGAGACCGAACTGGCGATCGAGCATGGACAGGATGAGGAGTCCCACGGCCAGGGGCGTGACGAAACGGATGAAGAAACACCACAGGCCGTGGAAGCGGCGTGAGCCGGAAACGTCCACGAGCTGCCTTCTGGCTGCGGCCCGGTGGCGCCAGCCCGCGAAGAGAGCGATGAAGAAGCCGCCGATCGGCAGCATGTAATTGGTCGCCAGGAGGTCGACGGAATCGAGAAACGGCAAGCCCTGGCCCTGCCGGTCTCGGAAGAGGGTGAAGCCTCCAAGCAGGTTGTACGAAAGGGCCGATGGAATGCCGAGGGCCCAGACGACAAACCCTATGGCAAGGGCGGCCGTCCTCCGCGCCCACTTGCGGTCGTCAATGAAATGGGCCACCACCACTTCCAGCAGGCTGATCGAGGATGTCAGAGCCGCGAAAAAAAGCAGGGCAAAGAAGGCAGTGCCGATAATGCGGCCCGCCGGAAGCTGGGAAAAGGCCATGGGAAGCACTTTGAAGGCCAGGCCCGGGCCCGCGACCATGGGGTCGAGATCGTACCGGAACAGAATGGGAAAGATCGCCACGGCCGCGAGCAAGGCGATGGTGGTGTCGAAGAAGGCGATCTGGATCGCGCTCTTGGGGATGCTCTCCTGGTTTCCCAGATAGGAACCGTAGGTCAGCATGGCGCCCATCCCGAGGCTCAGGCTGAAGAACGCCTGGCCCAAAGCCTCCAGCATGGGTCTGGCTGTGTAGTTCCCGTTCGCGTCGAGGACGAGTCGGCTCCAATGGGGGACGAATAGGTAGCTTAAGCCCTTTCGGGCGTCTCCTGCGAGCAAGGAATAGGCAACGAGCAAGAGAAGGATGAGGACGAGCAGGGGCATGAGCACGGCGATCCATCTTTCCAATCCCTCTTTCACTCCGGACAGCACGATCGCGACGGTCGCGCCCATGAACACCGTGTGCCAGACTACCTGGTCCCAGGGGTTCGCCATCATCTCGCCGAAGAGAGCCTGGATTCTGGCGGCATCCGCGCCCATGTAGGCCCCCCAGGCGCTCTTGGAGAAATAGTCGAGAGTCCAGCCCGCCACGACCGAGTAGTAAGAGAGGATGACGAAACCGGAGAGAACTCCCAGGAGGCCGACGCTGGTCCAGAAGGGATTGCCGCCTCCGAGCGTCTTGAAGGCGCCGACGGGATTGCGGCGGGCCTCTCTGCCGATCACGATTTCGGCGGCCAGGATGGGAATCCCCACGAGAAGAATGAAAAACAGATAGAGCAACACGAATGCGCCGCCTCCGTATTTGCTGGCCAGGTAGGGGAATTTCCAGATGTTGCCCAGGCCGATCGCGGACCCGGCAGCCGCAAGGGTGAACATGAGCCCGCTCGACCACTGCCCCCGGGCTTCGGGTGGATAGCTCAAGTCTCGATCGGTCATGGAGGATGCCTTTCCTGGTTGAGGGCCAGCGTGTCTGAAAGGAGGCGGCCCGAAGGCTCACGTTGCCCCTGGCAGCCTGGCGTGCGCTGTAGTCATCCTTTCTCCGCTCGACGGTCTCCGGTCGCGTTGGTATACTTCATTGGAGTTTGTTGGTGTCTGTGCCCCGGGCTTCCTTTGGGGCCTTATGATAGCCAAGGGAGGCGGGGGGCTCAATGGCCGAGGGGTCTGCAGAGGCCGCAAGGAGGACCGAATTCCATGAAGACCGAGGAAATCCCTATTGCGCTGACCTTTGACGATGTTCTCCTGGTGCCCCAGGAGACCTCCGTTCTTCCGCAAGAAACGGACGTGCGGACCCGCCTGACCCGGGAGATCCGCCTGAACATCCCCCTGGTCAGCGCGGCCATGGATACGGTGACCGAGGCGCGCACGGCGATCACCATGGCCCAGGAGGGGGGCATCGGGGTGATTCACCGGAACCTGCCGGTTTGGAAGCAGGCCCAGGAGGTGGAGAAAGTCAAGAAGTACGAAAGCGGCATGATTGTGAACCCCGTGGCCATGCACCCGGACCAGAGGATCGCCGAGGCTGTAGAGGTCATGCAAAAGCGTAACATCTCCGGCCTTCCGATCGTGGAGGACGACCGGGTGGTGGGGATTCTCACCCACCGGGATCTCAGGTTCGAGAAGAGATTGAACCTCAAGATCCGGCAGGTCATGACAGGCCGGGACAGACTTGTCACAGCGCCTGAGGGGACCACGCTGGAGCAGGCGATCGACATTCTCCACACCCACAGGATCGAGAAGCTTCCGGTTGTGGATTCCGAGGGTCGCCTGAAGGGCCTCATCACCATCAAGGACATCGAGAAGGCGAGGCGTTTCCCCTATGCGTCCAAGGACGGGATGGGAAGGTTGCGTGTGGCGGCAGCCGTCGGCGTGGGCAGCGGCTGGGAGGAGCGGGTCGCGGCTCTTCTGCAGGCGGGCGCCGACGTGGTCGTCGTGGATACGGCCCACGGCCACTCCAGGCGCGTACGGGAGGCGGTCGAGGAAATGAAGAGGAACTACGGAGGGTGCGCCGTGATCGCGGGCAACGTGGCGACGGCTGAGGGGACGGAGTATCTGATCCGGGCCGGAGCGGACGCCGTCAAGGTGGGTGTCGGCCCCGGCTCCATCTGCACGACTCGGATCGTGGCCGGGGTCGGCGTACCACAGTTGACCGCTCTGCTGGAATGCGCATCGGTGGCCAAGAAATACGACGTGCCGATCATTGCGGACGGCGGCATCAAGTATTCGGGCGACATTGTCAAGGCTCTGGCGGCCGGGGCCGAGTCCGTGATGATCGGCGGGCTCTTTGCGGGGACAGACGAGAGCCCGGGCGATCTCATCCTCTACCAGGGCAGGAGCTACAAGGCCTATCGCGGCATGGGCTCCCTGGAGGCCATGAAGGAGGGAAGCGGCGACCGGTATTGCCAGGAGGAGATCCACGACGAAAAGAAGCTCGTCCCTGAAGGGATCGTGGGCAGGGTTCCCTACAAGGGGCCGCTGTCAGAAAGCGTCTTTCAGCTCGTGGGGGGGCTGCGGTCGGGCATGGGGTATGCCGGCTGCCGGACGATCGCCGATTTGCAGCGCAAGGCCCGCTTCGTTCGGATCACGGCCGCCGGACTCAAGGAGAGCCACGTCCACGACGTGATCATCACCAAGGAAGCGCCGAACTACCGCATGGAGTGACCGGTGGGAAGAAGAAGCGCGAAAACGGGTTTCTCCAGGGACGCGGGCAGGCTGGACGGGGCGATCCTCGTTCTGGACTACGGCTCCCAATATACGCAGCTGATTGCCCGCAGGATCCGGGAGCACCATGTCTACTGCGAGATCCACCCTTTCTCGATGACCGCGGAGGAGGTCGAAGCCCGAAACCCTGCGGGCATCATCCTTTCAGGGGGACCAGCGAGCATTTATCAAAGGGGGGCTCCGTCTGGAGATCCCAGGATCCTCGACGGGCGAAGGCCGGTTCTGGGAATCTGCTACGGGATGCAGTGGATCGGGGATCGGCTTGGGGGAAAGGTGCTCAGAGGGGAACAACGCGAGTACGGGCCCGCGGAAATCTCTTTCGACCCGGGCGAAGATTTGTTTCACGGCCTCGACGGCGGACAGGGACGGCTGCGTGTCTGGATGAGCCACGCGGACCGAATCGAGGTTCTCCCCCCGGGCTTCAGGACGATCGCCACGAGCAAGGGAGCGCCGGTGGCGGCGTTCTGCCACACCGGAAAGCGGATCTACGGCGTTCAATTCCATCCCGAGGTGCATCACACGCCGGAAGGGAGGGAGATCCTGGCAAACTTTCTGTTCCGGATCTGTTCCTGCACGGCCGACTGGACGATGCACGCCTTCATTGATCGGACGATCGATCTTTTGCGTGACCGGATCGGAGACGGCAGGGTCATCTGTGCGCTGAGCGGGGGCGTGGATTCTTCTGTCGTGGCCCTGCTTCTGCATCGGGCCATCGGCGACCGGCTCCAGTGCATTTTTGTCGACAACGGCTTGCTGCGGGAAAACGAACCCGAAAGGGTCCGACAAGTCTTTGGAAAGCACTTTCAGATCCCTCTGGCGTGCGTGGACGCATCCGAGCGTTTTCTCAGGAAACTGCGGGGAGTCGTAAATCCGGAGGACAAGCGCAGGATCATTGGGCGAGAATTCATCCGCGTCTTCGAAGAGGAGGCTCGAAAATACCGGAAAGCCCAATTTCTGGGTCAGGGAACCCTCTACCCGGACGTGATCGAGAGCGTGTCGGTCCGAGGGCCCTCTGCGGTGATCAAGAGCCATCACAACGTAGGCGGGCTGCCTGCGCGCATGCGGCTTCAACTGGTGGAACCCCTGAGGGAGCTGTTCAAGGATGAGGTGCGCCTCGTCGGCCGGGCCCTGGGACTTCCCGAAGAGATCGTTCAGAGGCAGCCCTTTCCTGGTCCTGGCCTGGCCGTGCGGATCCTGGGCGAGGTGACTCCGGAACGGCTTCGGATGCTGAGAAAGGCAGACCGCATCGTGCAGCAGGAAGTGCGTGAGGCGGGCCTGTACGAATCCATCTGGCAGTCCTTTGCGGTTCTTCTGCCCGTGCGGACCGTCGGTGTGATGGGGGACGAGCGCACCTACGAGCACGTGGTCGCACTCCGGGCGGTCCAGAGCCAGGACGGGATGACGGCGGACTGGGTTCGCCTGCCGTACGAACTCCTCGCCGCGATCTCGTCGCGGATCATCAACGAAGTGGACGGGGTCAACCGAGTCGTGTACGACATCTCTTCCAAGCCGCCCAGCACGATCGAGTGGGAGTAGACGGCTGCCGGCTGCGAGAAGAGTCGGGTGCTCCTTCTTCGATGCACGGGGTCACAAGAGGAAAGACAGCTCTTCTGGTCTGCCCGTTCACGGGTCGGGAGGGTATATGGCCGTGAGGGAGTTCGTTCATCTTCATGTGCATACCGATTACAGCATTCTCGACGGCATGCTCCGAATTCGGGACTTGTGCAGGAGAGTCAAGGAATTCGGCATGGGGGCTGTGGCTGTCACGGACCATGGCAACCTCTTCGGCGCTGTGGACTTCTACCAGGAGGCCGAAGCCCAGGGCATTCAGCCGATCCTGGGCTGTGAAGTCTACGTGGCGCCCGAGACCCGTTTCGACCGTTCCTCCCAGGGAACAGGCGACGCCTCCCATCACTTGATCTTGCTCGTGGAGGACGAGCAAGGGTACAGGAACCTCTGCAGGTTGCTCAGCGCCGCGTATCTGGAAGGGTTCCATTACCGCGCCCGGGTGGACAAGGAACTCCTGAGGAGGTGGAACAAAGGTCTTGTTGCCATGAGCGCATGCCTGGCCGGCGAAATCCCCACATGGATCGTCAAGGGCGACATGGACAGGGCGAAGCAAGCCGCTGCCGAGTATCGCGACATTTTCGACGACGGAAGGTTCTATCTCGAAATCCAGGAGAACGGGATTCCGGAACAGAAGAAAGTCAACGAGGCGCTCCTGGGGCTGTCCCGGTCTCTGTCCATCCCCCTCGTGGCCTCGAATGACTGCCACTATCTCGGCCGCGAAGATGCAAAGAGCCACGACGTTCTTTTGTGCATCCAGACGAACAAGACCCTGGAAGATCCGGACCGCCTGCGGTTCGCCACGGACGCGTTCTATCTGAAGTCGGCCGAAGAGATGGTGCGGGCCTTTTCTCACGTTCCCGATGCGATTCGGAACACGCTGGCCGTGGCCGAGCGGTGCTGTTTCCGCATGTCCTTCGGCACCTATCAGTACCCGCGGTTCGAGATTCCGGATGGGGAATCCCTTGACAGTTATCTGGCTGCCAGGGCCCGAGAAGGACTCGAAAAGCGGCTTCGGCAAAAGGAGCTCCGGGAGAAACAGCCCCTGCCGGAGAAAACGAAGGCCCAGTACAGGGAGCGGCTCGAGACCGAGCTGAGCATGATCCGGGACATGGGCTTCGCCGGGTATTTTCTGATCGTCTACGACTTCATCGCATTCGCACGGACAAAGGGAATACCGGTGGGACCGGGCAGGGGGTCGGCGGCGGGAAGCCTGGTGGCCTACGCCTTGGAGATCACGAGCATCGATCCGATCGAATACCATCTCATTTTTGAGCGATTCCTGAACCCGGAACGGATCAGCATGCCGGATATCGACGTGGACTTTTGCGAGGAGAGGCGGGAGGAAGTCATCCGGTACGTGATCGAGAAGTACGGCGGAGAAAAGAACGCAACCAAGATCATCACCTTCGGAACCTTGAAGGCCAGGGCTGTGGTTCGCGACGTCGGCAGGGTTCTGGGAATGCCCTATGGCCAGGTGGACCGGCTGGCGAAGCTGATTCCTGTGGGGCCGAAAGTCACGCTCGAGGACGCGGTAGCGCAAACCCCGAGTCTGCGGGAAGCCATGGAGAGCGACCCCAAAGTGGCCGAGCTTTTCGGTTTGGCCCAAAAACTCGAGGGCCTTGTCAGGCACCCCTCAACGCATGCCGCTGGACTCGTGATCTCGAGCCGATCCCTAGAGGACCTTATGCCTCTGTATCGTGAACCCAAGACCGGCGTGGTCACGACGCAGTTCGGTATGAAGCCCCTGGAAAAGCTCGGTTTGATCAAGTTCGACTTCCTCGGACTGAGGACGCTCACGGTCATTCACAAGGCTGTCGAAAGCGTAGAGAAGGAGACCGGGCAGCGGTTGGACATCAACGAAATTCCCCTTGACGATCCGCTGACCTACCAGCTTCTGGCCAGGGGGGACACCGACGGCGTGTTCCAGCTCGAAGGAAGCGGCATTCGAGCCCACACGGTACGCCTGAAGCCCGAGACCTTTGAGCAGATCATCGCCCTCGTGGCGCTTTACAGGCCCGGACCGCTCAAGAGCGGCATGGTGGACGACTACATCCGTCGAAAGCACGGGCAGGAAAAGATCCGGTATCTGCTGCCCGAACTCAAGGAAGTCCTGGAGGAGACCTACGGGGTCATCGTGTACCAGGAGCAGGTCATGAAGATCGCCACCCTGATCGGTGGCTTCAGCATGGGCGAGGCGGACAACCTGCGCAAAGCCATCTCGAAGAAGGTCGAGGCAGAACTGGACCGCCTGAAGGACCGTTTCCTGGAGGGGGCGAAAAAAAGGCGGATCCCGGTCCAGAAGGCTGCGGAGATCTACCGCCTCATCAGGCACTTCGGCGGGTACGGTTTCAACAAGTCCCACAGCGCGGCTTACGCGCTGGTTGCCTACCAAACCGCTTATCTCAAAGCCCATTATCCTGTCGCCTACATGGCCGCCCTTCTCACATCTGAGGCCGAGCGCACGGACAAGCTCATGCGCTACGTGCACCATTGTCGGGAACTGGGTATTCCCATGGATCCTCCGGACGTCAATTCGGGCGTTTGGGAGTTCGCCGTGAACCGGGACCGGATCTCCTTCGGTCTCGGGGCGATCAAGAACATTGGCGCCTCGGCGGTTGAGGCCATTCTGGCTGCCCGGGCCAGCGGCCCCTTTCGCTCCCTTTGGGATTTCTGTGAGCGGGTGGACTTGAGAAAGGTCAACAAGAGGGTGATCGAGTCTCTCATCAAGGCTGGCGCCTTTGATTCGATTTCGGGGGGTAGGAGGGCTGCCCTCCTTGCCGCGCTGGACCAAGCCATGGAACGGGCCGCTAGGGTCTTGAATGAAAGGGAATCCGGCCAGATCAGCCTTTTTGACGGGGTGGGTGCCGGAAGCGAAGCCGAGGCCAGCACGATCCCGCTTCCGGACGTTCCGGAATGGTCGTATCTGGACAGACTTAGCCACGAAAAGGAAGCGCTTGGATTTTATCTGACTGGCCATCCGCTGCGGGAGTACGCCGATGAATTGAAGCGGTTCGGAGTCGTGGGGATCAGGCATCTTTATGACCTGCCGGACGGCTCCCAGGTTTCGGTTGGCGGACTCGTAACCGCCCGGAAAGAAATCCAGACAAAAGGGCGAAACCGGGAGCGGATGGCTTTCGTGACTCTTGAAGACGAGGAAGCGAGGGTGGAGGTCTTGGTGTTTCCGGAGCTTTTCAAGTCGGCATGGCCAGCTCTTTCCGAAGACGTGCCTCTGGTCATTCAAGGGAAGCTCGAGGTTTCGGAAGAGGAGGCCGAGGAAGAGGAGGACGAAGAAAGACCCAAGGGGGACATTACGAAGAAGAACGTGAAGATCCTTGCCTCCAAAGTCACCCCGCTCCTGGAACTCCGCTACGCGAGAAAGGAGAGCATCTTGTTCGTCTTGGCTCAGGAGGCGGCGACGCGGGAGAATTTGGAGGAGCTCAGAGACATTCTGCTGGAGTACCCGGGTCGATGCCCATCTCTTCTCCGCTTGCAGAATCCCCAAAGGTGGGAGGCCACGCTGGAACTGCCCGAGGATTTTTGGGTCAGCCCCTGTCCAGAGCTGGTGGAACGGGTGGGAAAACTTTTTGGCTCCGACCTACTTGATGTGCAATAAATGTAGTAAAAGCAAATGCTTAAAATGAATATCAAAAGTAATTTCTATATTTTTGGATCTCTGCGGCAGATTTTTGTTTTGTTGGCTTCCGCAATTCTATTGGCCCCGATGGAGACTCCGAGGGTTCTGGCGCAAGCTGGAAGTGGCTCAGTCGTATCTTATGAAGGATACGGCGAAGCCCAGGTTGAGCAAGGCACGGACGTTTCCGCGGCGAGGGCACAGGCCCTGGACCATGCCCTCCTGGATGCGTTTCAGAAGGCTGTCAGAGACCTATGTCCCCCTGGCACCTCCTTGGAGGAGCAGGACAAAGCAATCCAGAAACTTGCCCCGGAGATGAAGTCGTTCCTCCTCCGGTACCGCATTGTTTCGGAAATGCCGACTCAAGCCGCCTTTTTCATCACTGCGGAGGCCGCCTTTTCGGCAAGGGCCGTCAGAGAGGCCGTGGCCCGCATTTCTTCAGCAAGCGGCAAAGGGGCCAAGCCGGATTCGGGCGGGAGTCTGCTGATCCGGGTGAACGGAATAACCTCCCCCGGCCTGTATCAGGAATTGATGTCCTTTCTTCGGCGGCGGGTCGTCGGGGTACGCTCGGTTCAGCCCCTGGAGGTTTTCGGGACTTCGGCCCTGCTGCGGCTGGATTCCGAAACGGACGCCGAGAGCGTGGCGGCTTGCTTACGTCAATGGGAGCCAGAAGGGTATTCTCTGCGCGTGGAATCGAATGTTGGAGGGCTGGCTCTGGTTTTTTCGATCCTTCCAGCGACAGGGTCCACTGAGGGCGTCTCAGGTTTAGAGGGCTCGCCGTGAAGTCTCCCCGGCGCAAGGACTCGCTTGTCCGGCAATCCTGCGAGGGCTCTCGGGCAGCGGCCGACCGGAACGAACTGCCGTGGGCACTGGGGAGAGAGATTTCCGTGTGTCGCGAACCGGCGTCTGCGGACCGCTGGACCCCGTTGTCTTTTCGGCGCAGAGCCTTCCAGCCACCCGGCGCTTGCGTGGTTTCGGCTGGGGGATTCGAGGCGGAAAACGGCACCGTTCGGCCTGGGGATCGAATCGTCGCGGTGAACGACCGGGACGTTCGAGACGAGTTGGATTTTCGTTTTTACGGGGGGCAGTCGTCGTGGCTGCGGCTTAAGGTCTTGCGCGGGCAAAATGGCCGGGCCCTTACCGTGCGGATTCGGCGGGAGGACGCGAGCCGTCTGACTTTCGAGCCTCTGCGGCCAGCTCGCTGCCGGAACCGATGCATCTTCTGCTTTGTGGACCAACTGCCCCCTGGACTTCGACCCTCCCTTTACCTAAAGGACGAGGACTATCGGTTTTCCTTCCTCTACGGGAACTTCGTCACGTTGTCCACTCTTGCGGACGCCGAGTTGCGCCGGATCTTGGAGCAACGAATGCAGCCCCTCTACGTCTCGGTCCACGCGACCGAAGAACGCGTCCGGAATCTCCTGCTCGGTCGACGCAAAAGCCGGGACATCCTGGAAACCCTTGGAACTCTCGCGGCCCATGGCCTTACGGTCCATACCCAGATTGTCCTTTGCCCCGGGATCAACGACGGCGACGTTCTGGTTCAGACCTTGGAGGATTTGGCTGCTCTGTACCCCTCGGTCGCCTCGATTGCCGTTGTTCCTGTCGGCCTGACGAGATATCGGAGGGAAAAAGGCCTGACTCCCTTGCGAGCCGTGACCCGGAGGGAAGCGGTCCAGGCCTTGGCTGTGATCTCGAAAATGGCCGAACGATACTGGAAACGATTCCGGGATCCTCTTGTCCACGGTGCTGACGAACTCTATCTGAAGGCGGGCCTTCGGTTTCCTTCGCCAGCCAGGTACGGGGATTTCCCCCAATGGGAGAACGGTGTGGGCATGGTCGCTTCGTTCGACGCTGCCTGGAGGCGACAGAGGACGAAGCGGACGGATTTCTTGCCAGGAAGTTGGGTCAGGCCCATGGCGGCAGTCACGGGAGAACTGGCCTTTCCGCACGTCAGGCAGTACTTGGACTGGCTGGAGCGCTCCCGGGGAATCCGGATCCATCTCGTCGGGGTTCGAAATCGATTTTTCGGCAGGCATGTCGGCGTCGCAGGACTCGTGACGGGCGGGGATCTCATTTGCCAGATCAAGGAAGCCCGACTTGGAGGTCGAATCCTTCTGATCCCGGCCGTGATGCTCGATCGGGAGCAGCGGCAGTTCCTGGACGACGTGACGCTCGCCGACGTGGAGCGGGAGACAGGTTGTTCGGTCTGGGTCTTTCGAGCCGATCCCGAGGGCCTGGAGGCCGCCTTGGCAGAGATTGGCCGGAACGGGAGTGGCAAAGGTTGTGCAAGCGGTTGACAGATAGGGCGAAACCTGTTAAAAAATAGTGTCTTTTCCAACTTGATCGAGTAGGCACGTAGCTCAGGGGGAGAGCACTACCTTGACGCGGTAGGGGTCGGCGGTTCAAATCCGCCCGTGCCTACCAAAATAAACACTGCCTGGTTGCCGGCCAGAGACAAGGGTTTTCGGATTTCGCCGGCGGCTTTCCAATGCCCTTCCGCTCGGAATACGGATGTTTGCGATCCTGATCCCGCAAAGCCTTTCCCGGCCTTACGGAATAAATGAGAACATGGGGAGCTTCAATCCGCGGAGCGGCGGCCCGCCACCGCGAGGCCTTCGAAGGACGCGGCGTGCCCCCACGATCCTTGCCGGGAGGATCCCGTGGTAGATCCCTCAGTTGCCAAGAGAGAAGTGCTGGTTCGGATTCCGGGACTTGGAGAGCGGATGTTTCCCATGGGTTCGGCCGTTCGAGACGCTCTCGAGCAGTGCGGCGCTCTTGTGCAGGGGGATACGGTCGCGGCTCGGTACAACGGGGTTCTTGTGGACCTTGCTGCGCCCCTCGAGCGTGACGGCGAGCTGGAGGCGGTCTCCGTAAGGAGCCAGGAAGGCCTGGAGATTCTCAGGCACAGCACGTCCCACGTCATGGCATGCGCCGTCAAGGCTCTTTTTCCGGAGACTCGGGTGGCGATCGGGCCGTCCGTGGAAAACGGTTTCTATTACGATTTCGACCGTGCTGAATCCTTCACGCCGGATCATCTTGAGCAGATCGAAAAGAAGATGGCCGAGATCGCGGCAAAGGACGACCCCTTTGTACGGAGAGTCCTTGCGCGGGAGGAGGCAATCCGCCTGTTCCAATCCCAGGAGGAGAGGTACAAGCTTGAGCTGCTCGACTCCATCTCCGACCCCGAGGTCTCCCTGTATTCGGTCGGCGGGTTCACGGATCTTTGCCGGGGTCCCCACGTTCCCTCGGCGTCCTGGGTGCGGCACTTCAAGCTGACCGCAGTTGCAGGCGCGTACTGGAAAGGGGACGAGCGGAACCCCATGCTCCAGCGGATCTATGGCACGGCCTTTGCGGACCAAGAGGCTCTGGAGAATCACCTTTCCCTTCTGGAGGAAGCGCGGAAGAGGGACCACAGGAAGCTCGGAAAGGATTTGGACCTTTTCAGCATCTCGGAAGAGGTCGGGCCCGGACTCGTGCTCTGGCATCCCAGGGGCGCCAAGGTCAGGTTCCTGATCGAGAACTTCTGGAGAGAAGAGCACCTTCGCAAAGGGTACGAGCTGCTGTACACTCCGCACATGGCCAAGATTCAGCTCTGGAAGACGAGCGGCCACACGGATTTCTACCGGGAGAACATGTTTGCCCCCATGGAAGTGGAGGGACAGGAATATCTCATCAAACCGATGAACTGCCCTTTTCACATCCAGGTGTTCAAGAGCCGTCTCCAGAGCTACCGAGACCTGCCGAAAAGATGGGCCGAACTCGGGACGGTCTACCGGTACGAGCGGTCCGGCGTTCTCCACGGCCTTCTCCGCGTGCGCGGCTTCACCCAGGACGACGCCCACATTTTCTGCAGGCCCGACCAGGTCGAGGACGAAATCCTGGCCGTGCTGGAATTGACTTTGTTCATTTTGAGGACCTTCGGTTTCGAACGGTTTGACACTTACTTGAGCACCCGTCCGGAAAAGTACGTCGGCAGCCTCGAGCACTGGGAGCTGGCCACGGGGGCCCTGGCCTCGGCCTTGGACCGGATCGGACTCCCCTATGAGGTGGATCCGGGCGAAGGGGTTTTCTACGGTCCAAAGATCGACGTGAAGATCCGGGACAGTCTGGGGAGGCAGTGGCAATGCTCCACTGTCCAGGTGGATTTCAACCTGCCGGAAAGGTTTGATCTGACCTTCGTGGGGGAGGACGGCGTCCGGCACCCGGTGATCATGATCCACAGGGCTCTCATGGGGTCCCTCGAGCGGTTCTTCGGTTGCCTGATCGAGCATTACAACGGCGCGTTCCCGGTTTGGCTGGCACCGGAGCAAGCCATCGTGCTTCCCATCACGGACCGGGTCCATTCTTACGCCGAGAGCGTTTTGGGGAGGCTTGTCGAGCACGGAATCCGGGCAGACCTAGACCGGCGAAACGAGAAGCTCGGTCTCAAGATTCGGGAGGCCCAGCTCAAGAGGATCCCGTATCTGTTGGTCGTTGGAGATCGCGAGGCCGATACCAGGACCCTTTCGGTCCGGTTGCGCTCCGGGCAGAGCCTTCCCCCCATGACGGTCGAGGCGTTCCTGGAGAGAATCCTTGGAGAGATCCGGAGCCGCGCGGTCTAGGAAGAATCGGAAACTGTACCGGTTCCTTCCCTCCGGTGCGAGGGGGCGCCGGGATTGCACGAAAGGAGGAGAAACAGGGGAGACAGGATGGTCAATGTCAATCGTGAGATCCGATCCAGAGAGGTTCGCCTGATCGATCCCGAAGGCGGGCAGGTGGGGATCGTCTCTCTGGAGGAGGCCCTTCGGATGGCCGCGGAGTTCGGACTGGACCTCGTTGAGGTGGCGCCGAACTCGAGTCCGCCGGTCTGCAGGATCATGGATTACGGCAAGTACAAGTACCAACAGGCGAAGAAGATCAAGGATGCCAAGAAGAAGCAGACCGTGATCCAGGTCAAAGAAGTGAAACTCAGCCCAAAGACGGACGAGCATGACCTGGAGTACAAGATCGCCCATGTCAAACGGTTCCTCACCGAAGGAAATCGGGCGAAGATCACGATTCAGTTTCGGGGAAGGGAAATCGCCTACCCGGAATTATCCCGGAGGGTCATCGACAGCATCCTGGCCAGCGTGGAAGGGCTCGGGGTCGTGGAGCAGGAGCCCAAGATGGAGGGGAGGCGGATGACGCTCGTGCTCAAACCTGTAACGGCCGGCAAACACTGACGGCTCGGATCGGCCCAGGCTGTCAGAGGCGTAGTACAAAGCGTCGTGAGACGGGCTGAAGCTCGGGGCGTGAGCCTTCGGCAAAGAGGGGATTTTCGCAATGCCAAAGCTTAAAACGAATCGGAGCGCCCACAAGCGGTTCCGTCTGACCGGAACCGGCAAGATCCGTCGGAACAAGGCTTTCAAGAGTCATATCCTGACCAAGAAGAACCGCAAGCGGAAGAGGAATCTACGAAAATCCACCATTCTGCATGGATCGAACGAGACGCAAGTCAAGCGGCTGATCCCCGGCGCCTGAATGGGCTTGCGGCCCAAGCCGTGCGGCAGGGATCGAACCGATCGAAGGGAGACGGGAAATGTCTCGTGTCAAAAGAGGAACGGCTGCCCACAAGAGAAAGAAACGTCTGCTCTCCGAGGCCAAGGGGTATTATGGAGCTCGGAGAACCCAAATCCGCAAGGCCCGGGAGACCGTGCTTCGGGCGGGCGCTTTCGCGTACAGGGACCGGAAGACCCGCAAGCGAGTGATCCGAAGTCTGTGGATCACTCGGATTAATGCGGCGGCAAGGCTTTCTGACCTTTCCTACAACCAGTTCATGCATGGTCTGAAGCTGGCTTCCGTTGACCTCGACAGAAAGGTCCTTGCCGACATGGCGGTGCGGGACCAGGATGGTTTCCGCAGGATCGCTGAAATCGCCAAGGCCCATCTGGCGAAAAAGCGGGAGAGGCGGGCTGACTCGGCCATCCAGGGGACAGCCTGAAGCGGAGGGGCGGCCGGATGCGGGAGCGGATCCTTGCTCTCCAGCAAGAGGCCTTGGAGGCGCTGGCCAAGGCTTGCTCGGAGCCGGAGATTGAGGAAATCCGGGTTCGGTTCCTGGGCCGTAAGGGGCGGCTTACCGAACTGCTGAGGGGCCTGAAGGACCTGCCGACTTCCGAGAGGCCCGAGGCAGGCAGGATCGCGAACGAAGCCAAAGAAAACATCGCCCGTGCGCTGGAGGAAAACAAGGCCCGCCTGCGGGAAGAGGCGGAGCAGCGCAGGCTGCGATCGGAGCGGGTCGACATATCCCTGCCGGGCAGAAGTCCTTTTCGGGGCACGTACCATCCTCTGACCCAGATCAACCGAAAGATTCTTGAGATCTTTCAGGGCATGGGATTCGAGGTGGTCGAGGGGCCGGAGGTCGACCTCGATTTCTACAATTTCGAGGCTCTCAACATTCCTCGGGATCATCCGGCTCGAGACATGCAAGATACCTTTTACCTTTCCCCCGAAGTGGTCTTGAGGACCCACACCTCGAACGTTCAGATCCACACCATGATGTCCCGAAAGCCCCCCTTGAGGGTGATTGCGCCCGGAACAGTCTACCGCTGCGATTCGGACACGACCCACTCGCCCATGTTCCATCAGGTGGAGGGATTCCTGGTGGACCGGGACGTGTCCTTTGCAGAACTCAAAGGCGTCCTGACGGCCTTCGTTCACGCGCTGTTCTCTCCGAATGTGCCTCTTCGCTTTCGGCCCAGTTATTTCCCCTTTACCGAGCCGAGCGCAGAAGTGGACATCGGATGCTTTCTCTGCGAAGGCAAGGGATGCCGGGTCTGCTCTCAGACCGGGTGGCTGGAGATTCTCGGTTCCGGCATGATCCATCCCGAGGTGTTTCGCATGGTGGGATACGATCCCGATACATTCACGGGGTTCGCCTTCGGCTTGGGTGTGGAGAGAGTGGCCATGCTCAAGCTGGGAACGGACGACATCCGGCTCTTCTTTGAGAACGACGTGAGATTCCTCAGTCAGTTCTGAGGATCCGGGACTGCCGGGTCCGCCCGTTCGGGCAGCCCGCGCGGCCCGGACCGCGCGAGCCAGGCGAACCGGACAGGAGAGGCAAGGTGCGCTTCCCTTTGCGTTGGCTTCGCGAATACGTGGACGTGCCCGAGCCAGCCGAGGAGATTGCGTCCCTTCTGACCCACCAGGGACTTGAAGTCTCTTCCGTTTCGAAGGTCGGGCCCGAGTTTTCCGAGGTCCGATCCTGCCGAATTGTCTCGGTCGAAGCTCTCCCGGGGAGCGACCGGCTGTGGGTGTGCCACGTGGACACGGGCCAGGCAGAACGGCAGGTGGTTTGCGGGGCGCCGAACGTAGCCTCTGCCAAGGGCGCCACAGCAGCCCTGGCCGCTCCCGGGGCTCAGCTCCCGGGAGGCAGAATCGTCGAGGCGACCCGCGTGCGCGGGGTCTTCTCCGAAGGGATGCTCTGCTCAGAGGCCGAGCTTGGACTGTCGGAATCCAGCTCCGGGATCTTTCTTCTTCCGGAGGGCATCGGGCCTGGCAGGGACCTGGGCGAGGCGCTGGCCCTGGAGGACGTGGTTCTGGAGGTTGAGGTCACGCCGAACCGTCCTGACTGCCTGTGCGTGGTGGGCATCGCCCGGGAGATTGCGGCGGCCAAGGGACGAAGGCTTCGGCTGCCCGCCTGCTCGGTCCTGGAGGAAGCCCCCAAGGCCTCGGAGATCACGTCGGTCGAAATCCTGGCCCCAGAGCTTTGTTTCCGGTATGTGGCCAGGGTTCTGGTGGATCTCCGGATCGGTCCCTCTCCCTTTTGGCTCAGAAGATGGCTTTCCCTCGCCGGGCTTCGGCCGATCAACAACGTCGTGGATGCGACGAACTTCGTCATGTGGGAGCTGGGACAACCGCTGCACGCCTTTGATCTGGACAGACTCGAGGAACGGAGAATCGTGGTCCGCCGGGCCGAGGCCGGAGAGACGCTCACGACGCTCGACGGGGTCCGAAGAAGCCTTGCGAACGAGGACCTCGTGATTTGCGACGCAGTGAGACCCGTGGCCTTGGCCGGGGTTATGGGAGGGCAGGAGAGCGAGATCCAGGAAGGGACGGCTCGCGTCCTGTTGGAGAGCGCCTTCTTCGAGCCGAGGGGGATCCGCAGGACGGCCAAGCGCCACGGCCTTTCCACCGAGGCGTCCTACCGGTTTGAGCGGGAGGTGGATCTGGAGGGGACGCTGCGAGCGGCTGACCGGGCCGCAGGATTGATGCGTTCGCTGGCTGGGGGTCGCGTTCTGGCCGGTGCCGTAGACGTGTATCCTCGTCCTTACAGCGCCAGGACGATCCGGTTCTCCGTCGGCCGGGCCAATCGACTGCTCGGCACATCCATTGACCGGAGCGAGATGCAGAGCCTTCTTGAACGGCTTTCGTTCTCGGTCCGGCATCCTGGGGAGGACGATTTTCTCGAGGTTGAGCCCCCTTCCTTCCGACCGGACGTTCGTGAAGCTGCGGACTTGGCCGAGGAGATCGCCCGTCTCTACGGGTACGGGCGGATACCGGTCCGAATGCCCGTGGCCTCCCTGGCTGTCCCGGTCATGGACCCGGAGAAGAGGGCCGAGGAGGCGGCTCGCGACCTCATGGTGTCCAGAGGATTTCAGGAGGCGATTCAATACAGCTTTGTTCCCAGGGATCGGATCGAACGTATGGGCTTTCCGGAGGGTGACCCGCGCAGCCGGCCCGTGCCGCTCCAGAATCCCCTGAGTGAGGCTCAGGCTGTCCTGAGGACGACCCTGGTGAGTTCTCTGCTGGATCTGATCGCTCGAAACCTCAGAAAGAACAACTGCGATTTGAGGTTGTTCGAACTACGCAGGGTTTTCCTCCGCCGGGAGGACAGCGACGTCCCGGAACAGAAGAGAATGCTCGCCGCTGTCATGACAGGCAGGCGGTTCCCTCAGCAATGGAATCAACCCGCTGACACGGTGGATGCATACGACCTCAAAGGCCTCTTGGAGGCACTTTTCGATGCCTTCGGGGTCTTTGATTGGGACTGGGTTGGATCGGAAGAAAATTCTTCTTTACATCCGGGATGTTCCGGTGATATTCTAATACGAAATAGCAGGGTGGGCTTTGCAGGCAGGCTTCATCCCCGTCTTCAGAAAGAACTTGAGATTCAGCAGGATGTCTACCTGTTCGAATTGGAATTTCAACATCTTGTGGCGAGCCGGGGACAAGGGCGATCTTACAGGCCCGTCGGCAGATTCCCGGCGATCCAGAGGGATTTGGCCTTTGTCTTGAACGAGGAGATTCCCTATCGCGAAGTGATGGAACAGTTGAGACTAAGCGCGGCTCCGGAGGCTGTAAAGATCGAACTTTTCGATGTTTATCGCGGCTCTCCGGTGCCGGAAGGTCGAAAGAGCATGGCCTTTCGCATTACCTATCAGCATCCGGAACGAACCATGACGGACGAAGAGGTCAACGCTCTTCAGGAGCGTCTCCTCGACAAGGTTTTGCCGAGGCTGAAGGCCCAATTGCGCTGAGGAATCTCCGGCCCGGCTCAGGGACATTCATTTTAAAGGGGGGGCACGGATTCGCTCGACACGCATTCTTCGGAGGGAGCACGCATGACAAAGGCGGATATCGTCGCAACCATCTACGAGAAAGTGGGAATTTCCAAGACGGAGTCGTCGGACGTGGTCGAGAGCGTATTCGAGATTCTCAAAGAGACGCTGGAGAAACGCGAGAAGGTCAAGATCTCCGGGTTCGGTACATTCTATGTTAAAGACAAGAACCCGAGGAAAGGCCGAAACCCGCAGACCGGAGATGGAATCACGATTTCAGCCCGACACGTGCTCACCTTCAAGCCCAGCCAGGTTCTAAAGAAGGCGTTGAACGAGGGATCGTAGGCCGGCCCCAGCATGTGCGCCAAGGAGGCAACGATGGGCGACAAGAAAGAAGGGGCCTCGCTTCCGGAAAAAAGAATGGATTCCCTAGAAGAGGGGGAAACCGCGATGAGCGCCTTGGCCAAACCCGCTTCGACAACCAAGAAATACCCGATTCCTGACAAGCTCTACCTCAAGATCGGTGAGGTGGCGGAGATCACGGGCGTGAAACCTTATGTCCTCCGCTACTGGGAATCGGAATTCAAGATGGTCAATCCCTCCAAGAGTCGCTCCCGCCAGAGACTCTACCGAAAGTCGGATGTGGAGCTGATTTTCAAGATCAAGGAGCTCCTGTACGAGGATCGATACACCATCAACGGGGCCCGAAAGAAGCTGCGCGAGATGGGGTACGGCAAGATCACCCAGCCCGAACTCCAGTTTGAAGATGAGGACTCCCGCAAAGTGCTCGACGAGGTCATTCAGGAGCTCAGGGAACTCGAACAGCTCCTTCGGTGACGCTTCCCACGAGCCGGTCATCCCGTAAGCGACTGGGTGCGGATGCTTTTTCCCGTTTTCTCCCGTTGGCTGGTCCGCGGCTTGTCGGCTCTGCCGACCCGTCACCACGGCATCGTTTCTGAGAATGCCCTGCCGCGGAGAATCGGATGAGCCGGTTCTTCGGTCTCTCCAAGACCCTGCCCTTCCTGCTTTGCCTGTTGGCCGCCGCGACGATCTTCGCTCTTGAACAAATCGCGCCCTCGGCCTGGAAGACAGTCAAGGCCTATCTGCTGTCCGATCCTTTCTTCTACCATTCTCTGGCGATCTACCTGATCGCCCTTGTGCTGGCTCTGTTTACCTATCGGAGTCTTTACAACTTCAAGATCCTCCTGGCAGGGGTCTTTTTTCTCATGGCCGGGGTCGTGAGTCTCCTTTACTTCTTGCGGATGCCTGTGCACCTGGGGGGCCGCTCCCTTCTTCCTAGCGGGGACGAGAACCTTCGACTGCTCCTGTACGTGGCTTACAGCCTGGATCTCCTGTTGATTGCCTTGGTCCCCTCCTATCTGCCCCAGAGAGCGACCCGATTCCTGCTCCTGATCCTGCTCTTCGCAGAGGCGGCCTTGCTGGCAGCCTTTGTGCGTTTTCAAGAGCCGATCATGTCCTTTTTGGCCGGCCTGGCCGGGGCTGCGTGGGACCGGCCCTTCGCGCTCCTCGCTGGCATGAACGGACTGATTGCGGTCCTGGCCCTGGCGGTTTCCGCGCGCCGGAGGGATCCGTACGGTTGGCCCGTTGTCGGGTTTCTTCTCGTCTTCTGCGTGGCTTTTTCCCGAAGGGGCACGGATGCGGAAAAGCTTCTCTTTCTGAGCCTGCCTTTCTTGCTCTCCCTTCTTGTGCTGGTGAATCTGCTTGCAAGTCTCTCCCACAGGGCCAACTACGACCCGCTGATGAACATTTACAGCCGCGGCTATTGCAATCTCCTTTTGGAGGGTCGGGGCAGACCCCTTGGCAGCCGCTTCGCCCTCGCCCTTTTCGACCTGGATCATTTCAAGAAAATCAACGACCGGTATGGCCACGCAGTGGGAGACCAGGTCCTTCACGCGGTGGCCCAGAAGATCCGCGAGATGTCGCTTCCCCGGGGAATCGCCTGCCGCTACGGTGGGGAAGAGATCTTGGTGATTTTCCCCGACACATCCCTTTCCTATGCGGAGAGGGTCGCCCGGGAAATCGTGTCCTCGGTGGCGGGTTTTGACATTCCGATCTCGCGGAACAAGGGCAGGACGAGACTGCGCGTCACGGTCAGCGCCGGTGTTGCGGCGGCAGAGGCCGCGACGTCGAGCACGGCCGACGTCCTGGAGGAGGCCGACCGCGCCCTGTACCGCTCGAAGAGACTTGGAAGGAACCGGGTTACGGCCGTACAGCGGGCGGCACGCAGGGCCGAGGCTTGACAGGCTGTAAACACGGGACCCTGTGCCGTTTGCCGCTCAGCCAGGGGCTCGTGGTGCGCTTGCGCGTGCGGCCCATGCGTCGATCCCCCGAACCACCTCGCAGAGCGAGCGGTCCTGCCGAGGGCTGCACCTTGTTGTCTGTTTTTTCCTGGGTGGAGAACGGCCGTCTATGGACTTGGGCTGACTTGAGACAAGGGCTCGGGGTATTGGGGCGCCCGCTAGCCTCCGTTGCGGAACCGTTGGAGCCGTTCTCGGGCTCAGCAGAGCCAAATGTAGCGCGCGAGCAAGGCGGCCGCGAGCACGTACATGCCCCAATGAACCTCCCGGCTCTTCCCGGCGGCGGCCTTAAGCAGAGTGTACGAAATGAAGCCGAACGCAATGCCGTCCGTGATGCTGAACGTGACGGGCATGATGATCAAGGTGAGAAAGGCCGGGACCGCCTCGGTCACGTCGCCCCAATGGATGCGGGAGACGCTCTTGGCCATGAGGGAGCCCACGATGATCAGGGCCGGCGCTGCCACTGGGTACAGGCGGAGCGTGACCGGTTGGCCGCCAATGGTTTCCTGCCACTCGATGCCTCCCCCGATCACGGAGATCAGGGGATAAAAGAACAGAGCGGCCAGAAACAGAAGAGCCGTGACCAGGGAGGCCAACCCGGTCCGGGCACCGCTTGAGACGCCCGTGGCGCTCTCGATGTAGCTCGTGACCGTGGAGGTGCCGAGGAGGGCGCCTGCCGCTGTGCCCAGCGCGTCGGCGAGGAAGGCCTGCCGGGCCCTAGGGAGCTTTCCGTCTACCATAAGCCCTGCTTCCGTGGCCACGCCGACAAGGGTGCCCACGGTGTCGAAGAGAGCGAGGAAGAGGAATACGAAGACCACCTCAATCATGTGCCGGGAAAGGACGCCCTTCAAGTCGAGCTGCAAGAAGGTGGGCCTGAGCGACGGAGGCGCTGCCACGAGGCCCTTGAATTCGAGAAGACCCGCTGCGCTGGCGATCGCGCACATGGCCAGCATGCCGAGCAGAATCCCGCCCTTCACACCCCGGGCCATGAGGACCCCAATCAGAACCACCCCTCCGATGGAAAGCAGGACCGGCGCGGAAGAGAGAGAACCGAGCTGAACATAGGTCGCCCGGGAAGGCACCACGATTCCGCTCCATTCGAGGCCCAAGACCGCGATGAGAAGGCCGATGCCCACCGCGATGGCGTGTTGGAGGGAGACCGGAATCACCTCGATGATCCGCTCGCGCACGCCCCAGCGGGACAGGACCGCGAAGAGAACCCCGGCGGTGAACACGGCGGCCAAGGCCGTCTGCCAACTGATCTTCCCCTGGCTGGCCACCACCACGGCGAAGGTGAAGTAGGCGTTGTGGCCCATGGCCGGGGCCACGCCGATCGGATAATTCGCCCAGAGCGCCATGAGAAGGGTGGCCAGAAAACTCGCCAGGCACGTGGCGGTCATGACCGAGCCGAAATCCATCCCTGCGGCCTGGAGCATGGCAGGCTGGACCGCGACGATATACGACATGGCCATGAAGGTGGTGACGCCCCCGACGATCTCTGAGCGAAGCCTGGAGCCACTCTCCTTTACGCAAAACCGCTTCTCGAGCCAGTGCAGCATCCCTCTCCCTCCTTCGGCCGGACAGTCGGGGTGGAGTCGGCAGAACTGCGATGGGAATGCTACCACAATGGTGCTGGCTCGCCTAGCAGGCCCTGAAGGTCGCCGGGATGTGAACGCCAAACCACAGGGACGGGGCGAGCATTCTGGGCAGTTCGGGGAACGATGGAAGATCAGGCAGTTCTGTCTCGTTCCGCCCGCGCAGTGGGCCCTGGTGTGTGAAAGGAACGGGGTGAGAGATCGGAGGCGGACCGGTCGAGCCCAAGGGTGCCGGTGGAGACCATGAGCTACTCAAGTGGTTGCCCTTTCCGCCTATTCTTTATGAGCCTGGTGGTTGCGATCGCCTGGCACGAACCTTGTACGAGTCTACCGTCGAGTCCGTTCGAGTGAAAAGGCGCACCCACAGGGCTGGCGATGAGACCGAGCAGCTACTGCATCTTCGTAAACCTCCCAGGTGAAGATCGATCCCTGCTGTTCCACGGGTATTCGGGAGCCGTGGATCTTGTCAGCCCGGTCGTCGCGGATTTTCTTCGAGACCCCCGGAGGCAACTGGACCAGGCTTCGTCGTCGCTTCCGGAGGAGACCCTGGGCGTGATGCGCAGGCGTGGATATATCACCGACAAGTCCCTGCAGGAGGAAAGGGAATTCGTCCGGCAGCTCGGCATCCGGGTACACCGGGTTCATCGGCGTCATGCCTCGGGCGGGTTTCTCATTCTGCCAACTTACGGGTGCAACCTTCGCTGCGCTTATTGCTACGAGCGAGCCCTACGGGAGAAAGGAAGCCAGTGGCTGGATAGGCGGATGGACGAAGGAACCGTCGAAGCGGCCTTTGGGGCCATGGACGCGATTGATCCGAACCCCCGCAAGCACAAGGCCCTTGGCTTTTATGGCGGAGAGCCTCTGCAGCGGGAAAACCGGCCCGTGGTTGCGCGGATCTTGGGAGAAGCGGTCCGCAGAGGGTTCACGACCTTTTCGGCAATCACCAACGGCGTTGACCTGGATGCCTATGAAGATCTGCTCGGCCCGGAGCTGGGCATCGCTTTCCTCCAGATCACCCTGGACGGGCCCGAGGAAGTTCATGACCAAAGGCGTTGTCGGCCTGACGGAACCGGAACGTTCAGGAGCATCGCCAAGAACGTGACCATGGCGCTGGGCAAGAACGTGCGGGTGTCCCTTCGGGTCAACCTCGACGGCGAGAACGTGAGGGACCTCGAGCGGCTTGCGTTGTTCGTGGCCGATCAGGGTTGGCACAAGAGCAAGAAGTTCCGTGCCTACGCCTCGCCGGTTCATGGAGCCATGGGGGCGTGCAGGGGCCAGAGCCTGGACAGGTGCTTTGGCGGTCCTCTGGAGATGAGGCGGGCCGCAGGAGCAGAAGCCTCTTCCAGCGGCGCCATCGAGCTCGACGCCGTAACGACAAGTCTCGCCCGGTATTTGGCGGGCCACCTGGGACGCCGGGGCCTGCCCCAGTGGAAGACAGGATTCTGCGGAAGCAACATGGCCATGTATCTGTTCGACCCGCACGGCGACGTCTATCCGTGCTGGGAGGTCGTGGGCCATCCAGAGCGCCGCATCGGTACCTATGGCGACGGCGTTCTTCGATTGTGCGAGGACGAAATAGAGAAGTGGCATGGCCGGTCGGTGGTGATGGTCGAGAAATGTCTGGACTGCGCCCATCTGTTTTTCTGCGGCGGAGGATGCGAGGCCGCGGCCTGGCGAAAGAGGGGTGCCTGGAATGAGCCAGACTGCGGGGACTTCCCAGAGATCTTTCAGGAGGCGGCGAGAGCCGTTTTCCGGGATCATCTGGGGGCCCGGTGCTCCGGAGGAAAGAGCGGCTCGGGCTTGTGCTGAAGCGAAAAAAGGAGCGTTCCTTGCGAACCGGAGATGCTTTTGCCCAGGGCGCTGAGATCTATGAACGGATTCGAGAGGAAGAGGCGCTCCTCAAGAAAGCCTTTCTCCCGCTCGAGGCGGGTCCAGAGAGCGCCATACACGGCCCAGGCAGCCAAGTCCGATGGGCCCGGAGGTCCCCTGTCCATGCGCAAACCCCACTCCTTTTCGGCACTGCCTTTCCGTTCATGGAGGAGCAGAAGCTCCTGGAACTGTGCCGATTGGAGCGTCTGTACACGGAACATCTTCTGGCACTGGACCGTGCGCTCGACTGTGCTGAGAGGCTGAACCCGCTCGACCTTCTTCTGTCTTCCCTTCGACAGGCGGAAAGCCTTCTGGGACTCTACAGCTGGTTTCCTCCCGGGCACTCTTTCTGGACGGACTTCTGGGAACGGGCGTCCAGGACCTGGCGGGCCGTTCTTTTGGAGCGGATCAGGCACGGCCACAACCTCGAGGCATATCCTTTCGATGCCTACGAGACGATTGCAAGGGACAAGACGGCGCTGCTGTCGATCTTCGCCCTGGCGCCGACCTATGTTTCGAAGGATGAGGATCTGCGGAGGCGTCTGGCAAGATCGCTCGACGAGCACCACAAGGGCCTTGTACTGCTCGACGACCTGCAGGACTGGCGGGAGGATTACAGTCGCGGACACTATTCCTATCTTCTGACTCGTCTGTTGCTGGAAAACGGTCTCGAAGAGTCTGTCCGGAGCGGCGCCAAGCCGGACCTGCCCACAGTGGGCCGCTTTCTGTACGGAACCGGCGCCGCCGAGGAGCATCTCCTGTTGGCAGAAGCGTGCTTCCGCAAAGCCGAGGCGGATCTGGAAGAAGGCCTGTTGCCCCATTGGATCGCCCTGAATCGCAGGTACGGAGCCCTGTGCATCTGTCTCCGTGAAAGGGTCCGACGCTTTCGGATTGGCAAGGACCGCGCCCAGAAAGATCGAGAGGGACGGCTTGCTGTGGATGAGCGGACCGAAAGGACGAGGGCGAGGGGAGAATGGACGCCCGCCTTGGAAGTTCAGGATGGAACACATGATTTGTTCGTGGAGGCCGCCCGCGAGGGACTGCTTCTTTGTCGTCCTCTGCTCCAGGAGCCAGAGGCCATCTTCGTCACCCTGGGAAGATGGGACGGCTTGCCAGCCCATTTCCACCTCGTGGAGGGCAGGCGCGTCCGGGTGGGAATCCAGGTTTTCTGCCCTGGAGAGGAGAATTCAAACAGGAGACGACCCTTGGAAACCGAAACGGTTCTCGCCTGCGTCCGTGCCCAGCGGATTCTTTTCCTCGGCCGGGAACGGACGCTGCTCGAGACCTGTTTCGTAACAGGGCTTGCCCTGGGCGCGTGCATGGACCTGCGCAGTCGCCGGGAGCCGTGGCGCTTTTTGGCTTTGGAGGCCGTCGAATGGCAATGGTGCCAGAAGCACGAGTGGATGCTTTGGGAGATGCTGGAGGAAAAGACGGCAGCGGGGGTTACCGTGTCAGAGGGACAGGGCGGTCTTTCGGCCCCTTTTCCGGATTTTGGGGCCCCTGCGCCTCGTGGCGCGGTTCTGTATCTTTCCCTTCGTGTTTTCGAGGAGGCCTGGGGCTGCGCCGTGGTTGAGAACCCACGCTGGATGCTAAAGGAGTGGAAAGAGGCTGAGATCCGCTCGGCCCTGGGCTGGCCGAGATTCTGGGGACGGTGGGTCGATGGATGAGGTCTGTGTTCGGGAGGCTTTCGAGGGACTGAGGGAGAACCCCGGAACGCTCGAGGCTCTGCCGACGGTGGAGATGCTGGAGAGAGAGGCCCGGGAAGTCTCTCGGGCCATGTCGTCCCTTCGGTGGGAGCTGTTTCAGCGATTGGATCCAGAAGGCGAGCTTTGGCCTTTGCCGCCTCCGGCAGGGGAGGCAGAGGAAAGGGAGAACTCGGAGGGACAGAAGGCTGGGAGGGCCGGAGCAGTCGGGTTCTCGCCGTTTTTCTATTACCCCTTTCTCTTTGTGTCCGCTTTTCCGGACGTGGGGACAGAGCGCCTTCGATCGCTGGCCCGGGCGAACAGGTTTCTCTTGGAGGCGCTCCTGGTGCTGGACAGCCGCATGGACACGGATCGGCCCGTGGATCCCTTGGACCTGTATCTTCTGGATGCGCACTACCACCGGGCGCTGGAGATCCTGGTCCCTCTGTTGCCGCCCGAGTCAGAATTCTGGCCTCAGTGCCGAGACCTGTACGTTCAATACGGCCGTTCGGTGCTCAGGGAATTGGTGTTCCACCGGTTTCGGCTCGGGGCCTACCCGAAGGAGGAATTCCGGTCGATCTCGGCCGGAAAGGCCGCTCTTCTTCAGACGACGGTTCTGGCCTTGTGCGCCTGGACAGGCCAAAAGGAGGCTCGGCAAGCCCTGGCAGCTTCGCAGGAGGCCTTCCTGTGCGGATTTCAGGCGATCGATGATCTCAAAGACTGGAGGGAAGATTACGCCAGGCAGAACTACACGTACCTCCTTACGGGGGTCTTGACGCGGGGCGGCTGGGTCCGGGATGTGGAGCGAGGGTGTCCGCCCCCGGTTGATGACGTGGGCAGGGTGCTCCACTTTCATGGAAGCGCGCAGGAACAGCTCGAGCTGGCCGAATCGTTTTTTGAAGAAGCTGCACATGGAGTGGACTCGATCGACGTGCCTCTATGGAAGGAGATGCTCAGGGCCTATCTGGTCGGGATCCGGGCCATGAAGGCCGACATGGCCGAGATCCGTCGTCGAGAACGGGCTCGAGCGGCCAGGGTGGCCTCCGGTTCCTCGGGGGATGGTTCGGCGGGGATCGGAGACCTTGAAGCGATCGAACAAAGCGTCAGGCGCGGAATTCGTTTCCTTGCGGACAGGCAGCATCCTGGAGGCGCCTTCAGCCTCGCTTGCTCCTCCAACGGATATCTGAAACCCTCGGCGATCTTGGGGCCGTCTCAGGCGGCCACGGAATTGGTGATGCGGTCTCTGGTCGCTCTGGGGAGGAGGATGCCTGAAGCTTTGGCCCTTCAAAGGAGTGCGTCCAGGTGGCTCGAATGCGCGGCGATTTCCGGAGGAGGCCATCTGCCGCTTCTTCTCGAAAGAGCTTTCGGCCAAGGTCCTGCTGGGGACTGGAGCCGGGTCGTTCGGGCGTTTCTCAACTCAGGGCGGCTGGAGGGCGTAGAGTTTCCCCTTCCTGAGGAAGCACTTGCAGCCGAGGTTCTGTATCGAGCGGCCATTGGGAGGATCGTGGCGCCGGGTTTGGGCCTATCGCTGTTGCAATCCGCGGTTCGGACCCATCCGGATGGAGGGACAAAGTTTCGAAAGCCGGGACAGCTCGGAGGCGCCAGCGGAGTCCTTCGGCCGCTCTTGGTTTCCTATCTGTTTTGCCGCGCCTGGATCGCCCTGGATGGACCGGGTCGAGGTCCGGCCCTGGAAGCCTTGGGAGATCGGATTCTCTCGGCAGACCCTGAGCGCGCGCTGAGAACGCACCTAACCGATATCGCCTTGACACTGGCCTGTGCGGAGATGGCCCGGCGCTCAACGGAACAGCTCGTCCCTTTGGCGGAACGCCTGGTCTTGGGACAGGAGGCGGACGGGTCATGGCCTCCCAACGGCTTCTACGTGGAGGGTGACAGGTGGTACGGGTCCCGTGACGTTACGACCGCCTGGTGCAGCGAGGCGCTTTTGCTGCATCTGGAGGCGCGCCGGATGGGTCGAGGGCATTTGGTACCGGCGAGGACCGCCCCGCAAAGGACCGCGCCTCCCGCCATTGAACTTCACCCGGGGGTGGGCCCCGAGATTCTTCCCAGGCTGGAAAAGGAAGCGGCCCGGTGCGCTCTCTGGCTCCCGATTTCCGGTGGGATGCGCGTTTACGTGGGCAGATGGGAGTCGATGGCTTCCCGTTTCGTGATGTTTCGGCACGGGGAGGCGTTCCTCGGCGTGCAGATTGCCCAAGACGGGCGGTTGGGCTGCTCCACGGCGGGCAGGCCTCTGGAGGCGGAATTGGCTCTGGGCTGGGTCGAGGCTGCCTGGATGCAGTCCGGTGGGGCGATGTGCACGTGGAAGGAGCGCCTTTTCGTTGGAGGGCTCGGCATGACATTGTGCCGCAGGCTCTGGCCAGCCCAACCTCCGTGGCTCCAAGCGGGCTTGAGCGCCCTTGAGTGGCGTTGGTGTCGTGAAAACGAGTGGTTTCTTCGAGAATGGGCAAAAAGGCTCTGGTTCCTTCCTGCAGCGAAGGCCGACATCGGCGATTCCCCTGAAGAGGCGGTCCGGGCAGCCCGAATGGAGTTGACGGAAAAGACGTCCCTGTATCTGGGGCTGCGGATCTTCGAAGCGGAGTGCAAGAAGGGGGTGACCCCCAGAGATCTTCGCTCTTTACTTGGGGAGAGGGGGACGCAAATCGACCGTCGGATCGGCTGTCTCTGGGGGGAAGGTAGAATGGAAAGAACCGCCGGAATGGGGAAGCGAAACCGGTGAACCGAGACGACCGATTCGGGTTCGGGGGGCTTGCCGCACCTCTGGCCGAAGTCCACATGGCAGAGGATCTCCTGGAACTGGAAGAACGCCTGGAGCGGCAGTTGCTGGATGTCCTGGGAGGGGATTTCGGGGAGGGATGCCTGTGGTACCTATGCAGTCCGAAGTGCGAAGGTTCCAAGTGCATTGTAGTGTGCACCATGGACCTATAAGGGGTTGCGGACGATGCAAGAAAAAGAAAAAGGAAAAGGCATGGATTCCGGAAGCGGCAGGACTTTGGTCGACTCCCTTACGGACATCAGTGACTTCGAGCTGGAAGAGCTCGAGAAGAGGCTCGAGATGCAGCGGGTCGCGCCTGGCGCGCTGACAGAGGCGGGGCTATCTGGCTGTTACGCCGACGCGTGCGACCAGGTCTGCGACGTCTATTGTTCGGAATATACGGGATGTGTCCAGGACTGCTTGTGCAACTTCGAAGACTGCTTCGACAAGTGCGGCACGGACTGCCTCATGCTCTGCTACGCTGAATGTCTCGCCGACTGCGGGTTCTGTGCCGGGGATTGGTGATGGCACCCTGTAGGGTCAAACGAGTCTGGTGGAGGGGGCCATGAAGAGACCGGATCTGGAGTCTCTTCGGGGCGATGCCCTGAGCTTGGAATGCCTCGAAGAGCTTGAGGAGAGGTGCGAAATGCAGTTTCTCCCAGCGCAGACGGAGTGGTGTGGCGCTTTCGACTGTCAGGGAGACTGCGGAGGAGGGCAATTGTGCGCCACCTATTGCTCTTGCAAAGGCACGATGTGCGAGTGTCTCCAGGAGTACTGCATTGACCTGTGCGGAAGAGACTACACGTCCTGATGGACAGAAAGAGGGAGAGGTTCGGGCTCGGCCCATGGGGGCCTGCAGCCCGGCCGAGAGAGCCCCGGGCGACCCGTACGTCCGGGCAGAAATGACGGGCGGAGCCGGTGCCGTTGGTCTCGGCCCGGCAGGGGGATTTTGGGGGGACGAGAATTTGGACGAGCTCGAGGAACGTCTTGAAACCGAATATGCCCTAGGCTTCGTGCCCATGCTTTGCGTCTGGTACACATGTCCGGACGTCTGCCCGCCGGGAGGTTGAAGGGGAGTGCGACATGGAGCAGATCCGAGTTGGTCTGGAGAGCGATGCTGGGGGGTTCTGTTTGGAGGAAATCGAGCAGAGACTCGAGTCGGCCCGACTTTCCGGAGGCGAGGCCGGCCCATTGGAGACGTGCCTTTGGGCGTGCGAGTGCTTCAGCGTCTTTGAAAGGACGCGGATCCAACAGTGGTGAAGGGAGTGCGAGGGATGGAGAAACAGCAGATCGTGCCCCTGGGGGATGCGGTGTTGGGTTTTGAAACGCTGGAGGAATTAGAAGGGCGCCTGGAATGTGCGTGCACGCAGATCGATCCCTGCCTTGCCCAATACTGCTGGCAGTTCGGTTCCGAGTACGGGTGTCCGTCGGAATGCACTGTTCAGTGCCGGCCCTTTGGCGGGTGCGATCCATACTGCTATGAGTAGGGACTTGGACAGCCCCCGTGGTTGGGAACGAGCGGAGAGAGGAAAGGACCCGAATGGAAGCGTGTGCGGAAGTCAATGCCTCCGTCCCCGGATGTCCGAAACGGGCCGAGGGAATTTGGGTTCAGCCCTTTTCCTCGAGTTCCCGGAAGCACACCTTTCTGGTCTGGCTTCCTTCGGGCCGGGTTCTGGAGGTCTCAAAGGCCGTGGCGGACATGTTGGCGCTGATGGATGGGCACAAGTCTGTCGCCGAGATAGCGGAGATTCTGTCGTCCGCCGGTCCTGGAAAGATTCGTGCGAAGGAGGTGGAAAACGTCATCGAACGGCGCCTCGTTCCAGCCGGGCTCGTCCTTCCCGACGCGGGGGCCGCCCAGGAAAGGGGAAGTCGGTCGGAGGCGCGACCATGCGGAACTCGGGGGGTCGTGCTCTTCTCCGGCCGGTGCCTCCGTCCTCTGACCTTGCGGTTGCAGGTGCTGTTCTCCCCATCGGTGCGGGTTCCGCTCCTGGTTCTCGCGTTGCTGTGCGCCTGGGTTCTGCTTGGGGACCTCTTTGCGTCCGGCAGAGGAATCGGCCCGGGTCGTCTGAGCAGCCGGGAGACGGCCTGCCTGTACGGGCTGTTGTTGGTCAGTGTCCTGTTTCATGAACTTGGGCACCTGAGCGCCTTGCGTTTTCACGGGGGCGAACATGGAGAAGTCAGGATGGGTCTGTACATTGTCTTTCCGGTCTTGTATGCAAACGTGACCCGGGCTTGGGGTTTGTCGCGGAAGGCGAGGGTTGACGTGGACCTTGGAGGAGTCTACTTCCAGTTTCTCCTGGCCATCCCCTGTCTTGCCGCCTACTGGGTTTCTTCAAGCCTTGTCTGGCCCAGTCTATGCGCCGGTATCTTGTCCATGGTTGTGCTGGCGATGAATCCTTTTTTCCGGTTTGACGGATATTGGCTCTGTTCCGATATACTTGGGGTCCCCAACCTCAGGGAGCGATCCAGGCGATACTTGAGACAGGTCTGGACCCGATTGCGCCGAGGGTGGAGCAAGGGGGCCCTCGAGGAAACCCATCTGGGCCGGGCCGAGGCTGTGGGCCTCTTCTTGTACGGGATTCTCTCCCATGCCTTCTTCTTTGCCGCAGCAATTGTTCTTGTCCGTTTTGTCTTCGTTCGGCCTGGCCATTTTGTGGCGATCCTGGCCGAGGGTCCGGTGCGGGTGCTGGAGGCGGTGCGGAGCGGGGATTTGTGGCGGGGGCTTGCCCTGGTCCCGGTTACGGCCGCTGGATATGCGGCTGCCTATGGGATGAGCCGGCTGGCCTGGCAGGGAGTCCGGGTGTGTGTGGGGATGGTGGGCACAGGCATGAGAAACCTGGTGCGGGGCGTGTTGACCCGCCGAGGCCGGAGCGGATCGCAAGGGGTTCGCCGCTCGATTGGATTTTTCCTGGTGTTGTTGTTTCTGTTAGGCTGGGGGATCCCGGCCTGCGGAGGATCCGGTATCGGACAAGGTCGGGCCGCCTCGGAAGGAGAGAGCCCGGGAGCCGAGCCGGTCCAGGAACGCGTTTTGTGCCAGGATCTGGAACGGAATCTCGAGACGGCGACCGGCGGTAACTTCGCGTGTATCTTTTGCATGCGCTCCTGGCAGTGGCAGGTGCCGGCTGATGGGGGTGTTCTTGGGATGTACGTGCAATACCGCGTGGAAGAGGCTTCCGAAGAAATTTCGCTCCGGTTCCTGCGGCCGGACGGATCTCTGTTGTGGGAGCGAAGGGCCTTGAAGGGAGACCAAGGGGCGGTCTGCCTGACCGACGAGGACCCGCAAGAGGGCTTGTATAAACTCTCCCTGACCGGAGCTGGGCCGTTCTTCGGGCTCTTGGAGTATTTCCGCGGATCCGTGTGGGTCAGAGTCGGTTCGGAACGCATGGGATTTCTCGACTCATTGAGACCCGAGCCGAACTAGAAGGGACAATGCCTTGGCCAGGCGGGAAGGTTCGCTCAGTAAAAAAAGGGAAAGGGAGGGAAGGGAAATGATTGCACCAAGGGGAGGACGGCCTTGTGCCGTCAGGAGCGTGGTTTTCCTCTGGGTGGGTCTCGTGATGTGTGCTCAAGTTGGGTGTGGTTCGGATGATTCGGGCGGGGAAGTCTTTTGTGAGACCTTGAATCCCTGTGAAACCGTCGGCTGCAGGCTGTGCGACTGGCCACAAGGGACATGCGAGGTCGAAGAAGAGAAGATCTATTCGATTTCCCTTCCTGCCGCAGGACCGACTCCCTATTCGATCGTTATGGACGTGGTGGTTCCCTCGTCTGCGAGTCCCAACGTGTGTTCCGGGCCTGTGATCGTGGTGCGCTCCCCGGCAGGAGAGATCGCAAGAAAAAATCTCGACCTGGACGGAAACAACCGGGTCTGCGCGGTCTCGAGTGCCCCCGGAGAACATACGGTTTCCCTCGTGTGCCCAAAGTATCCGACCAAGGCCGGCTACAGGATCAGTGTCGTCGATGCCAAGGGGAACCGCGTCCTGCCCTGAGGAGGTCGATCCATGCGTTCTTTTTTCAAGCGATTTGTTGGTTTGGTTTGGCTCGGCCTTTTTTTCGGAGCCTGCGGCAGTCCGGACCTCCCGTATTCACTTTACGAAGTTGCACGGGACGCCACGGATTCGAGGATCGAGGGCGACTACGTGGCGTACGAGAAAGGACAGGATATTTACCTATACCGGACCTCGACTGGGGCGAACTGGACGGTTACACACGATGGACCCTTTGTCCGCGACAAGCTCTTGGGGATGGTGCCAGGGGTCGTATGGTTTTCCTCGTCCTTGGGAGGTGGCCCTTTGGTGCTTAGAGCCTACGAGATCGAGAGAGGCCGGCTGCGCGACCTTCTCCAAGGGAGCCAAAAGATCCAATGGGGAGGTGCCCACGGAAATCAGGCGATCCTGAATATCGACGAGGCCTGGTGGTTGTGCACGCCTGAAAGCCAGCAGAAGGTAACCCCGGACGCGGAGAGCTATACGAAATATGAATGCGCCTATAATCCGGACGGACTGGTGTGGAGCGGGCGAAGGCCGTCCATGAGCCCGTACCAGTTGATGTTCAAGACGTTCTTTCTTGTCCCGGTCACGCTGCCCATTCGGCAGGAGAACCGCAATTACGGCTACCTGTGCGGAAGTGATACGGAGGTGGCTTGGGTGGCCGGGCCCAAGGCGGGCGAAAACCTCGTGGAGATCGAACTGCTGACATTCAACCCCTGGCAATCGGTGATCGTGGAAACCTTCGGGGACTCTCGGTGGGAAGACGTTCTTGACGTGGATTCCGGGGAGCTGGTCTATGTGCGGACGAGCGGCAGCGAAAGTGTGTTCTCCCTGATCCACTACGCGATAGGGAGCCGCACAAAAACCCATCTCTACGCGTCCAATATGCGCAAAGTCCGGCCGCTCCTGGAGGGGAACTGGATTGCTTACGTGAGCCAGAATTGTCCGGACGGCAGTTGCGAGGAGCTTTGCGTGTTCGACCGATCCCGTCGGAGCTCCTGCCGCCTTACGACCCTAGGGGCCGGACACCGGATTGTGCGAGTCGACCTGGATGGAGATCGCCTCGTATGGACGGATCTGGCGCCTCAGACGGGCCAGAGGGTCCTTATGGCCGTTCTGGGGTCCTCGTGAGATGCCCTTGGGTGCCCGGCAAACGGCGCAGCCGGGCAGGACGCCGCCGAAGGTCGAAGCGTTTCAACTCTGAGTTCTGCTTGCGGATGGAGCCGGTCCGGCCGACGCCAGCAGTTCTGAAAGATGGCAGACCCGAACCGCAAGCTGGCGGGTGCGCACCCCGTAGCGCAGCTGAAGGATGCACGAGGGGCAGGAGGTGACGAGAATTCGAGCCTGCGTCCTCTCCAGATGGTCGAGTTTTCGGCCGAGGACCTTGCGGGAGATCTCAAAGTGCCTGAAGGTGTAAGAGCCTGCACCGCCGCAACAAGCGTCGGCCTCCGTCATTTCTCGAAACGCCAAACCTGGAAAATTGCGCAGCACTTCGCGTGGCTCGGCGGTCAATCCCTGTCCTCTGACGGCATGGCAGGGGTCGTGGTAGGTCACGATCGTGGGGTGGGGTGACACGCGAGAGGCCGACAGGGGCCAGTCTGCGGCCCACTCGACGAAATCCCTGACTCGCCCGGCTGCGGCGCTGGCGCGCTCTCGCAACACGGCCTGCTCCTCAAATAGACGCGGATACCGCTTGAGAAAGGATGCACAGCTGGAGCAGTCGGTCACCACGAAGTCCGGCTGAACCGCCAGGAGGCGATCGAGGTTCTTCTCGGCCAGGCTCCTGGCTGCCGAGATGTCTCCGTAGGTCCAGGCCGGAAGCCCGCAGCATCCGTTGTCCAAAACCGAGACCTCTGAGGCTTTGCTTCGCAAGAGGTTGAAGGTGGCTTCCGCAACATCCGGCAGGAGGAGATCGAGGCCGCACCCCACGAAAAACGCGATGCGGGGGCCGTCCTTGTGGTGGCCCGGGAAGAGGCCCGGAGGCCTCGCGTCCCGGAAGGTGCGCTCAGGCAAAGGCAGGGCGATGCGGTGGCTTTTGGGAAAGTCATGGCCGAAGATCCTGAGCAAGCCCAGGGCGGCCGCCAAGTCCGAAAGGCCTGTGCTGCTGCCCAGAGAAGCCGCCCTGGCCACGGCTCGCATCCGCTGCGGGTACGGGAGAAGATGGTCGAACAGAATCCGGTGGAGCCCTTTTCGTCCCACACGGCCAATGTATTCCTTTCTGGCCTCGACCATCAACTCTGCCGTGGGAATTGCCGGAAAGCAGTGGGTCGTGCAGGAGCCGCAAAGGAGGCAGTTGAACACTGTCTGCTCCAGGTCATCCTGTGCCGACAAGCGGTTCTCGAGCAGGGCCTTGAGCAATTCGATTCTTCCCCTGGCGACCCCGGATTCGTGCCCGGTGGCGCGAAAAACCGGGCAGGCGGCTTGACAAAAGCCGCACCGGTTGCAGCGGGAGATCTCTCGGCCGATGTCGACTGCCACGCCCTTCTCCTGTGAATGCCGATCCGGTTCGGTTGTGGTCTTGCCTACTTTCTGCCCGGGAGCCTGCCCGGAGCGAACAGGCCTGCCGGATCCAAGGCGTGCTTGAGCCTGTGCATGAGGGACCAATCGAGGCTGGGCGGGCCGAAAACGTCGTGCGCGCGCCTGAAGGGATCGGGAGCGCGCTCGAGCAAGGCGTACCCGCCGAGTCGCCTGGCCATCCCTAAGAGAAATTCCCAATCGGATGGGCCGAAAGATTCGAAACCGGCCCGAATGCGGCCGCAGCCGAGATCGGCCACCAGGAGATGACCGGGGAGATGGCACCTTTCTGCAAGGGACGCCGCGCAATCCAAGGTTTTGTCCAACGGAAGGTCGATGCGGACGAGAAACGGACAAGAGTCATGGTCCAGGCGGGCCTCGATGGGCTTGAGGGGTCCTGGGCCGGGTTTGTAACCGAAGGCGGAGCAGTTCGTGAAACCTCGGGACTCGAGCCGGGACGTCCAGCTCCCTGTTTGGGCCTGCACGGTTTCGGCAAAGCCTTCGAATCCGACGTAGAGGCGCCAGCGGCTCGTCGCAGCCGTCCAGCCTCGCCGGGCTGCCGAGCCTGCCTCGTCGTCCTCTGGGGTTGCGATCGCGAATGCTGGATGGAGGCAGGAGGCGAGCAGCTCCTTGCATGCGGCTCTGGTCGCCTCAAGAGAGCCCGAAGCAGAGAGCAGGGTGCAGGCCTGCGGAATCGGTGCCACGCGAAGGGTAAGTTCGGTGATGAACCCGATCGTGCCCATGGACCCGGCCATAAGGCGCGTGAGATCGTAGCCGGCCACGTTCTTTACGACCTTACCGCCGCCGCGGACAAGATGGCCCGAAGCCGAGACGAAGCCGAGTCCAAGAAGAAGGTCTCTGGGGCTGCCGTACAGGAGTCGTTCGGGCCCGCACGCGTTCAGGGCCACGATCCCGCCCACCGTACCGTCTCGATCCAGGAAGGGCCTGAGCGGAAGCCACTGATTGTGCGAAGCCAGGACAGCCTGGAGTCGCTTGAGCCGAAGACCCGGGCCGACCGTGACCACCTGGTTGGGCGGATCGTGCTCCAGGATTTCGCAAAGCCCCCGGCTGCGGAGCGGGATCCACGGCCTGGCGGGCAGATTGCCAAAGGATCGCCAACTGCCCGATCCCTCGGGCACCAGGGCAAGGCTCTTGCGCAACGCAGCGAGCACCATCTGGCGGCATTCTTCAGCCGAGGACGGGACGAGTTCCTCGAGGCCATCGATTTGAACGTCCGTGCCTTCTCCTGCAGGAGGTGGGTCAGGGGTCTCGGGAAAGATTTTGCCCGGGTTGAGAAGGTTCTCAGGATCGAAGATCCTCTTGATGGAGCGCTGGAAAGCCAGATCCTCCTCGGAAAAGAGCAACCTCATCGCCTCCTTCTTTTCCAGGCCCACTCCGTGCTCGCCCGTGATGGTGCCGCCCATGGAAACGCAGGCCTTCATGATCTCCATGCCGGCCTGGTGGACCATGCGGATCTGGTCAGGGTCGGCCGGATCGAAAAAGAGCAGGGGATGGAGATTGCCGTCTCCGGCGTGAAAGACGTTGCCGAAGGAAAGGCCGTGGCGGCCTGAGATCTCTGCGACGCAGGCGAGCGCCTCGGGAAGCCGTGTCCGCGGCACAGTGCAATCGGTCACGAGATAACCCGGCGAGATCCTGGCGATGGCGCCGAAAGCACCCCTTCTTCCGGCCCACAACCGGCTCCTGTCGGCCTCCGAGGCCGCTTCCTGGACGTGCCTGCAGCAGTTGGTTTCGCAAATTTCGCGGATCCGGCGGGCCAAAGTTCTCAAACCTTCTTGGGCCCCGTCTATCTCGATGATGAGCACGGCGGCCGCGTCCAGAGGATAGCCGCAGGGCATGCTCTGCTCCACGGCCCGCATGACCGGAGCGTCCATCATTTCGAGACTCGAGGGAACGATCCCCTCGGCGATGATGGCCGAAACACAGCGGGCCGCGTCCGAAACCGAGTCGAAAACCGCAAGGAGCGTTGCAGCGGATTCCGGCAAAGGGAGAATGCGGACCGTAATCTCGGTGACGATGGCCAGAGTGCCCTCGCTCCCTGTGAGAAGACCGCATAGATCGTACCCCGGAGGATCCAGGGCTTCGGATCCGACGCGCATCCGCTCGCCGTCCGGCAGTACGATCTCTAGAGCCAAGATGTGATTCTTCGTGACCCCGTATTTCACGCATCGGGGACCTCCGGAGTTCTCCGCCACGTTCCCTCCAAGGGTGGAGACTTTTTGACTGGCAGGGTCCGGCGCGAAGAAGAAGCCGAAAGGGGCCAAGGCGTTCTGAAGCTCGAGGTTGGTCACGCAGGGCTCGACCCGGGCGGTTCGCCGGGCAGGTTCGATGGACAAAATCCGGTTCATCCGGGACAGGCAGATCACGAGGCCGCCCGGCGGGGCCACGGATCCGCCCGAGAGGTTCGTGCCGAAACCGCGAGGCACGTAAGGCACGCCAGCCCGCGACGCGGCCCGCACGATGCGGGCGGTCTGGATGGAGTCGGCGGGAAAAACGACGGCTCCGGGGGTCTGTCTGGCCAGGGACGCGTCGTACGAATAGACCTCTCGGTCGGCGGGCCCGGAGCGCACGTGTCCTTTTCCGACAATGCGTTCCAGTTCTCTGAGGAAGGCGGCTTCCATTCAGGTTTCCGCGTACACGGCTGCCGCAGCTTCGAGAGCTCCCGGCTGGAGGGGGACTTTCTCCCTTCTCAGCACGGTTTCCAGGGCGGAAAGGCACAGGAAGACGTTGCGGGCCGTGCAGGCATGTCCCATGAGGCCGATCCGCCAGATTTTGCCGGCCAGCGGTCCAAGGCCGCCGCCGATTTCGAGGCCGAACTGGTTCAGGAGGGCCGCCCTGACCCTTTTGTCGTCGCAGCCTTCGGGGATACGGACCGCGTTGAGCATGGGGAGCCGCCGACGCTGTTCGACCAGCAGGGTAAGCCCCATGGCCTCGATGCCGGCAACCAGAGCGCGGTGATGGAGCCGGTGCCGGGCGAAGCGGGCTTCCAGGCCTTCCTCTGCCACAATGCGCAGGGCCTCTCTGAGGGCGTATACCATGTTGACGGGCGCCGTGTGGTGGTACTTGCGGTCCGCGCCCCAGTAACTCCGGACCATGGTCATGTCCAGGTACCAGCTCGGGACCGGATACCTGCGCGCCTCTATCGCTTGGATAGCCTTCGGGCCCAAGGAAATCGGGGAGAGGCCAGGCGGGCAGGAAAGACATTTCTGGGTGCCGCTGTACACGGCGTCGATTCCCCAACGGTCCACTTCGACCTCCATGCCGCCCAGAGACGTGACCGTGTCCACGAGAAGGAGCGAGCCCGCCCCCCGGGCGATTGCGGCCAGATCCTCGACCGGGGTCAGGACTCCGGTCGAAGTCTCAGCGTGCACGAAGGCGAGCACCTTAGGTCCCTTTGCCCGGATCGCCTCCCGTACGACCTCGGGCTCCACAGGCTTTCCCCACTCTGCTTCGATCCGGATGAGCCGGGCGCCGATCCGGGTCACGATGTCGCACATGCGCGTTCCGAACACGCCGTTTACGCATACAGCGACCTCGTCTCCGGGCTCTACGAGGTTGACGAAGCAGGTCTCCATGCCGGCGCTGCCCGTGCCCGAGACGGGTATGGTCAGATCGTTTCGGGTCTGAAAAACGAATCGGAGCAGACTCTGCGTTTCGTCCATGACAGAGAGAAAATACGGATCCAGATGGCCGATGCAGGGCGCCGAGAGTGCCTGAAGGACGCGAGCCGGAACGTCACTCGGCCCGGGGCCCATGAGCACGCGGGTGCCTGGGTTGAGGTCTCTGAAGGCAGTGGGGTCGAGGTTCATCGTTGCGTCTCCCTCTTGCTGGTCTTTTGGGTTTTGAAGGTTCACCTGGCTCCGGGGAGGCAGGGGCTCCTGCCAAGGATCCGTTCTGGCTGCGCCGAATCACAGACGGTTGAGATGGGCAGTATAAGAAAGGCGCGCCGGAGGGTCAAACATCAAACAGCGACGGGCGGCGCCAAGCCCGGCGGCCCTCCTGCAGTCCTGCGCGAGGTCTCTGGAGGAACGCGTTCCGTTGGACCGGCCGCCTTCCGGTAACCTTGACAGGGCGCTCCGATTCCAGTACCTTCGGAACCGTCCGCGCAGGCTGTTCTTCCTGCGGCCATGCTCTCTTGCCGGAGTGGTGGAACTGGTAGACGCAGGGGACTCAAAATCCCCCGGTCCTCGCGACCATGAGGGTTCGATTCCCTCCTCCGGCACCAAGCCAATCCACGAACAGGGGCTCAGAGTCTGGAAAGGCGAGAATCACGCCGCTTGCAAGTCTTCAACCTGTCTGCTGGCCAATATGAGCGCCTTGGCCCCAGATGGATCGTGTGCTTTCCCCTGAGAGAGTATCTGTTGGATGCACCTCCTCGGGGGAGTCTTCCGATGGAGCTATCCCGGGATCCCATTTTGCCGGACTCGCGGTCGAGCTAAGCCGCCCCTGGCCTTAGACTGGCTTGTCCATTTGGAAAGGGTTACCCTCCTGCCTGATCTTGCTCATTCGAACCCCACCCACGTGGTGAGGTTTGCCGCAGGCTCCCTTTCGGTCTCCACAGCGTTTGCCGGGAACTGCCAGTCCGGATAGCCCACGGCCACGGCCATGAGGATCCGTTTGGAAGCGGGAATCCCGGCGATCTCCCGTAGGACCTCCGGGTACATGACGCCCTGGTCCTCAATGCACGTTCCAAGACCGTAAGCCAGGGCCGCAAGGCAGAAGTTCTGCAGGAGGGCTCCTACGTCGATGAGCGGGCCGGCCTCGGTTAGGGCTTTGTCCGCCACTACCACGACGGCGGCCGGCGCGTCGAAATAGCGGAACCCCCTTTCCATCCATTCCTGGCGGCCGGTCTTGTCGTTCCGTTCGATCCCCATGAGCCGGAAGAGCTGTTTGGCAAGCTCGACCTGTCTGGTTCGATACACACTGTTCTGGGGCCAACCGATGACCGCGTGCTCAGGCTGCGGAGGAATGCCGGACCTCAGACACTCGATATTGCGCCGCCGGATCCTGTCCAGGGGCTCGCCGGCAAGAGCGAAGAATTCCCAGGGCTGGGTGTTCATGGCAGAAGGGGCCCTGCAGGCGGCATCGAGAATTTGCTCCAGAATCTCTTTGGAAACTGGATCTGGCTTAAACCCCCTTATACTCTTCCTCTTCCGGATGGCCTCGAGAACTTCCACGATCTGTTTCCTCCTTTCATTCGGCAGGTGAGAAATGAGCAGGGCCTGGCCGGGCTGCTTCGGGTGGCACCGCTTCCGCTGGAGGAGCCTCCAGAGGTATTGCGGTGACCGAGGGGAGTGTAGAGGTGGACCCAACAGAAAGCAAGTCCAAGGCTGAACGCGGATTGTGGTGAGATCCCCTAACCCGGGCCGGTCCAGATTGAGAAAAGGATCGGGGCGACGCGCTCCCTTTCATGTTGGAAAACTTCTTGCCAGGCAATTCATTGGGCTGTCCACACGATGAAGATAAACGGATGGTGGGAAGACAGGGGGCGCGAAGAAAAAGAATGCAAAAATAGATGGTTCTGGATGCCTACCCCAAAGGAGGCCGTTCTTTGATCCTTTCAGGGACAGTGGCATCTCTCTTGCAGAAGCCCAAAACGAAACTTACCTACGTGACAACCCGCGAAAAGGAGATCTGCTATGCCCGCAGAACCCAGCGCACCTTTCTACATGGTTCTGAGCGTGTATGTACCTCTTGTTCTTGTCGCTTACCTCGTGATCTTTCTCGGACTGAGCGCCATGGTTGCCCTGGCTCGAACATTAGTCGGTCTTTTTCGACGCAGGGATCGTGACCCCCTGCCTGCCGGAAGGGCGCGGCTTGGGTTGGCCCCGGGCAAGGCTTGAGTCCTGCCCGGGCTCAGGACTTGGCCCATCGGGCCTGTTCCCCTGGACGACCCTTTGCTGGGACCGCTCAGCTCTGCCCCTGCAAGATGGCGGTTCTGATCGGTGGCTTCCAAGCGCGTGGCCTCTGGACCTCCAGGATTGACGGCGTGCTTTTCCTCCAGTAACGTAACAGACCGTACATAGGGGGAGAGCATTGCCATGCACGTTCTTCGGGGACCTGGCCGCATTTCCTGTTCCTCCCTTCTGTTCGGCTTCCTTCTCATATCTTCTCTTGGGCTTTTCTCCTCCTGCGGGGGAAGCGATGTCTCCCGGGTCGGATTAGAGGATGTGTCCTGCGCACCTTACGGGGACAACCGCTACGCAGGAAACTTCACCCTCAAGGGATCAGACCTTTCTCTCTCTGTCCTCTCGGCCGCTGGACAATGCTGCGTTCTGGTGGGTGCAACCCTGACGTATCGAGTGGAGGAGTTGGAATCGACCTCCATGAGTCTCGTGGACGAAACGGGGCTGCGAACGGTATGGACCCGGGAGCCGGAAACGGAGAGTGGCCCGGCCATTGTGGGCACGTGGAAATCCGAAGATGGCCAAACCCTCGAGTTTGACCGTTCCGGGTCCTTTTCCGGAACCGATCTCCCGTCCTGCTTCGAACCCCCTTCCTGCGGAAGTCTGACCGCTGATTCTCACCCCCAACGAGCCCTTGCGGCCATTTTCCCTTGGCTGGCTGCCTTGGCTTGGCTTTGGCTGATTGGCCAAAGTCGGTGCTCCGGCTGATAGAAGAAAGATCAAGAAAGACGAGTGGAGATCCGGTTCATGCCTCAATGCGCCAGGCAAACTGTGCACGGCGGGTCCGGACATGGGCCGGGAGACCGTTTTTCCCTGCCGCCGGAAGCAAGAGGGCCTCTTCCGGAGGTTCACGACGGCCAGGTCGCGTTCGAGGGGGAAATGAGGTGGTACGATGGCGGCAAGGCGAAAAGAAGGGAATTTTCTTGTCCGGCGTGTGTCTGCCAAAGACCTCCCTCAAATGGTCGAGATTCACTTTCGGTGCTTCGGGTCTGAAGAACATGTGGCGACGCTCCTGGGACGGCGCTTCATAAGCAGAATGTACCGTTGGTTTGCCCACTCCAGCCGGGCAGTGAGTGTCTGTTGCGAGGTGGACGGCAGGATCGTGGGCTTTGCCACGGCTTCTGACGGACCTTACCACCGCCTGGTCCTGAAAGAAAACAAGGTGCAAGCCTTGCTGGCCATCCTGGCTCGCCCCTGGCTCTTTTTCAAACCGGTGCTTTGGAAGCGCCTTTGGCATTTGGCTTCTGGCACGGGCGAATTAGAGCAGTGGATCGCGAGCCAGGCCAGAGCCGCCTATTGCGGACTGATCGCGGTGGAGCCTGAATGGAGAAAGGCAGGGGTTGCCTGCGCGATGAACACGCTTCTCTTTGAGGAGGCCGTGAAACGAGGATGGGCCAGCCTCGTGGCCATTATCTACGCAGACAACGCGGCATCCCGGGAGATGACTGCGAAGCTGGGTTTCGAGGAGATACTCTTGCCGGCGGAATTGGGCCGGAAGGTGGTAATGGTGAAGCGGTTAATCTGAAAGGCCCTGGCAGGGTGCGGGAGCGCTAGGGGACCACCACAACGTCCCCGCTCACGAGTTCTATGTTCTGTTCCAGGTTCTTCCCTTTTTCCACTTCGTTGTAATTGAAGGAGATCGCTTGGTGGTTGTTGCCGATCCTGCGGATGATCTTGATGTCCCCTGGAGAGGCAAAGCGGGCAAAGCTTTCGGCCATGGCGAGAGCCTGCATCACGTTGATCGGCTGAGACATCTTGTACTGGCCGGGCTTGTTGACCTTGCCGAGAACGTAGATGTTGTAACTGTTGATTTCCTTCAGAATGACCGAGACCTGGGCTTCGGGCAGGAATTCGCGGACCCTACGGGTGATTTCGGTCCGCACCTCGGGGATGGTCAGACCCCTGACCGAGACGTCTCCGATCAGGGGAAATGTGAGGAAGCCGTCCGGCTGCACGACGGTCTCGCGGGACAGGTAATCGTCTCTCCAAACCAGGATCTCGAGTCTATCGCCAGGTCCCACCCGAAAAGAAGGCGATGGGGGTGGCACGGGCGCCGGCTGCTCTGCCGCCAGAGGAGTTACAGAAGAGGCCAGGGCAACGATCAAAACCAGCAGCGTCCATCGGCTCATCATGGAGATCCTCCTCCCGCTTGGTTTTGGGCGAGCGATTCTTGTCGTATATCACAGCGCATGGGTAGCTTCAAGCTGGGCAGGAACCGGGGGAGCTCCAGATGAAAAGCGTACTTCGGACAAGCGGCCTCTGCGCGGTTGCGGGATCGGTATACGTCTTGGTCCTGCATTTGGCGGCACTCGCTACAGGGAGCGTTGTGCGGCCTGCGGCCGCTGCAGGGGTTCTCCTGTTGACCCTGGCTGCGGCTTCTGGCGTTGGTGGGGCTGCGGGAATTGCTCTTCAGATGATGGAGCCGACAGGGCGAAGCCGCGGCAGGGTGACTGTTGGGAATTGGCCTCTGGTGCTGTCGTTCCTCTCTTGGACACCGGCCGCGGCGCACCTTGTGATCTGGATCTGGCAGGAGGCCCTTGAAGGGAGCGTTGGCAGCCCGGTGATCCAGGGGCTGTCCATGGCGGGAGCTCTCTGTTTGTGGGTTGTGACCGGACTGGGCCTGTATAGGCTGGCTTCGCGTGTTGCTGCTGACTCGCCGTGGAGTCTTAAGGTGTTCCTCCTGTGGTCGCTGGTGGAATCCACATGCGTGGCTGGCCTGATGTGTCTCTGGGACTGGACCCGGAGCATCGGTTGGACGGGATTTCTTGGCGGTGTCCTGTGGGCCGCGGGAGCGGCGGTCCTCTGGAGAGGAACCATTCTGATCGCCCCCAGGCCCCGGACGGCCAAGACCCTCGCAGGAAGACTCTCTTGGGTCGCGGCCTTTGTGGCGATTTATGGGACGCTCTGGTTAGGGGCCGAGCGCGTAGGTACACCCAGGTTCAGAGAATCCTTGCCTCAGGGATGCGGTCGCGCGGGCCTGCCCAATGTGATTCTCATTGTCATGGATACGGTTCGGGCACAAAATCTCTCCCTCTATGGGTATTCACGGAAGACGACTCCCTTCCTGGAAGAACTCGCACAGGATGCTGTTGTGTTCGATAAAGCACGGTCGACGAGCTGCTGGACGTTGCCGTCTCATGCCAGCCTGTTCACAAGCTTGTACACCTGCGAACACGGTGCGGACTACGGGGTGCAGGAGTCGTCAGAACCCAACAACCGCGACAGGCCGGCCCCGCTGACGGAGTCGGCCATGACGCTTGCCGAGATCCTCAAGTCCAACGGATATGCCACTGTCGGTGTATGCGCGAACTTCGCGTCCGTGAGTCGCGCCATGGGCATGGGGCAGGGTTTCGACCTGTACGACGATCGGCCTGGTTTGTTTTACACAACCGCGGTTGAGAGGGGGCTCCTCCGGTTGACTCAGGAAGTCGCTCCGTGCGCCTGGAAAGGGGCTTTCAGAAGATACAGAACCGCCTCGGAAATTACGGACAGCGCGCTCGAGTTCATCCGAGGTTCCACCAAGGGTCCTTTTTTTCTCTTCCTGAATTACATGGACTGCCACAGGACGTACGCTCCTCCATCCCGATACGCCAAGCGGTTCGGCACCAAGGGCAAGTGGTTCTTTCTGGAGGCCTGGGCTGCGCGCCGTCTGCAGCGGGGCGGAACGTTGTCCCCCTCGCTCAAGCAGCACGTAACCGATCTTTACGACGGAGCGATCTCGTATGTCGACGATGAAATTCGGCGCTTCGTTGATGAAGTCCGATCGAGGGGGCTTTACGAGGAGGCGCTGATCATCATAACTTCCGACCACGGCGAATGCCTTGGAGAGCACGGCCTGCTCGGCCATACGCCGGGCGGACTGTACGAGGAACTTCTTTGGGTTCCGCTCTTGGTCAAATACCCCCGTTCCAGGGCTGTGCCCGCCGGAAGGGAGGAGAACTTCGTGCAGCTTGTCGATTTGGCCCCCACGATTCTCCAAGAGGCGGGCATCGAGATTCCTGAAGCCTATCGAGGGGAACCCCTTGACCGCGTTCTTCATCCTGCGGTGGCCGAGTTCTATCCACCCGCCGCTTTTAGGGCGCGCAAGGGTCTGACATGGGAGAGGCAAGCGGCCTTGTACGACGGCCGGAAATTCAAGCTCGTCCTGACGAACCGAGGTGACGTGGCCCTGTACGACCTGGAGGCCGAGACCTCGGAGTCGAAGGATTTGGTGGCTGCGATGCCGGAAACAACCGTCCAAATGACCGGAGCGATCCTCGACTGGTATGGACAGTGCGTTCCGGTCGCGGGCGTGGGGGACGTTCCCACCGGTTTGGACGAGGAGGCAGCTAGAAAATTGCGTTCTCTCGGCTACCTCTGAGTCGGAACGCCGGAAAGGCCCCGGCCCGGATCTCGTCACTCGGGCTGACAAACCACGTCGCGGAAAACAGTGTCGCTTCGAACTCGTCTGTTGCCCGCCAGCCGTTCGTCCAGGACGCAGGGGTATACGTTGCCCTGCTGGTGTTTGGGGTGGCTGTTGTAATTGGAACCGAAGGCGACCAGGTCTGAGACAGTGCAGCCGCTCGTGTTGAACAGCCAAAGACCCCCCGCGCAATCGTAAATCTCGACGTGGTTTAGATTCAAACCCGCGATCGGGATGGACGCCTCGAGGAGGATGCCGTTCCCCGGGAAGTCCGCCACTGTCACGTTCGAGATTCTTCCTCCCTGGGTGGCTCCGTGAATGGTCAGGCCGCTGTAGCGGTTGCCGTCCGGCGTGGTTCCGGTTCCGAAAATCGACACATTGTCGATGTACACCTGGCCGTCCACCATGATCATGACGCCGAGCGTGGGGGGGCTGTCGAAGACGGAATTTACTAGGATGACGTGGCCCTTGCCTCGAACTTTGAGAGCTGCCCCCAGGAAGTCGCAGCCTTTTACCAGGAGGATGTCGTCACGCAGGTAGAGGCGAAGATCTTGGCGGATGGTCTGGTTCTCATAGACGAGGGTGGGGCGGATTCTGCCCGAGGCCGTTATCCTGGAGGCCACCGGTGCAGCGTTTTTCGGATTTTGGCCCGAAAGGTCCTGCGCCGCCGCTTGGGTGCAGAGCAGTACAAGGCCCATGCTCAAGGTTCCGAGGGCCGTGGTCAGCGTGCGGAGAAAAAACGCGAGCTCCTGCTTCTTTGTCATGGGACTCGTCCTTTCCAAGATGGTCTTCATCGGTTGTGGCCGCAGGGCTATGCAACCTGCATTCCAGGGAAGATCCCGGGAACGAGGCCGGGATGGACTCCAGAGAGAAAGGAGATGGACGGAAGACGAACTCAGTTGGAAAATCGCAGGATACGGGCCACGATCTGGTCAGTAGAACGGTCGAAGGGGCCTTCTGTGCTCTTTGGGAGGGGACCGTCTTTGCGCGCAGTTACATTTTGGTAACGGAATCCAGTGGGACCTGATCTGGCTGGTTCACAGACGGACGGGGGAATCCTGCGGGCAGGATTTTCCATTCGAAGGCTAGAATCAGGCCGAGAGCAGCCCACAGGGTCCTGGAATTCTCTACGTTGGCGACGCCCGCGTGGGCCAGCCAGCTCATGACAGCGGCGAGGAAGGCGGCGTGAAAGGGGAGGTGCGGGTCCGATGGCGGGGCCTTGAGCAATCTCGCCAGCAGGAGAAAAACGAAATACAGAAAGATGGCAAGAAACAGGACGAGGCCCGGTAGCCCCGTCTCGCAAAGGACGTTGAGGTACGTGGAATGGGCCACACCCAGTTGTCGCTCCGCCTGCCCAAGCCCTGCGGCGGCCCATTTGGTGCCTGCCCCTTCAGGGACGATGGCCTCCTTCGAGGAAGCCTCTGAGAAGTTGCCGAGCCCCACTCCGAATAAGGCATTTTCTTGCCAGATGTTCAGAGACTCCCCCCAGAGGGCAAACCGCCGCTCGTGGGATTTGTCCTGGAAGTCCGCGATGGAGAGGATCCGATCGACGTAGACGCGGATCTCTTCGCTGGCGGCATATAGCATGGCCGTTGCCAGAAGAGCAGTGGCGCCGACGGAGACGATCTTCTTTCGGTGGTGCGGTAGGAACAGCAACAGAGTCACGGACCCAACGAGGAAAGCGGCAACGCTTCCTTTGGAGGCGGAAAGCAGAATGGCCGCACCGTGCGTAATCATGCAAGGGACATAGAATCTTCGGCTCCCGCCGAGAGCGATCTGAAGATACGTGAAAAAGAAGGTCGTGGTGATGTACCCGGCGAACATGTTGGGGTTTCCCATGGTCCCCATGGCGCGGAAGTCGCCGGCGGCGAAATTCTGGATCCGGAAGATCTGGTACAGGAGGGCGCCGCCGCTGCCGATGAGGCCCTCGACCGTGCCGGTCAAGATCCAGGCCTTCAAGAAGATCCTGAGATCTTCGAGACTGTCGACGAGGTTGAGGACGAGGTAGAGGTAGACGTAAAGGACTGCGATCTTCAGTAGGCTCACCAGATTCGCAAGCCTGACGATTTCAAGCCCCAGTTTGGAGGATCCGATCGCGATGGAGACGGCTGCCCAGAGAAGATAAGCGAGAAAAAGCCAGAACAAGGGAAGCCGGAGCGTTTTTCCGTTTCCCTGAAGCAGGGAGAGGAGGAGATAGAGAATCGCCGGAAGGACGAGAAGATCGGCCACGCTGAGGTTCATTGCGAAGAAGGCGCTCTTCTGGGATTGGACGAGCATGGGCGTCATGATGGGCATGGTGACGGCCAGACCAACGAGCAGAAGATGCCGGATCTGGCGACGCGTGTGAAAAGCCACTGCAAGGGTGACGGTCCCCAATGCGGCCAGGAGCGTGACCAGAGCGAGAGCCGCCGTAGCCGGGCTGCCAACGATCCCTGAGGCGAGTTCACTGAGGAAATTGGACACGGTCTTTTTCTCTCTGTGCGAGTCGGAACGATTTTGCTTGTTTGAGCACGTCGCGGATGGTCCCCCACTCTTCAAGGGAGAAGGCCCGGAACACGAACAGGGCGGCAGGATACACGACGAGCCCCGCGAGGATCAGGACTGAAAGGGGGGCTTTCTGGAGCAGCAGGAGGGCCCCTCCCATGGTCAAACTCGCAAGAAAGGGTTTGAGGAAGACGTCCGCCAGGGGAAGGGGAGCGATGAGGCGCGAGATGAAAATATAGTTGAATCCGAAGACCACGGTTTCGCTTGCCACGAAGGCCGCGCAGGCGCCCAGGTATCCGTGCCTCGGGATGAGGCCGATCGACAGCACGAGGCTGACCAAGATCCCGACGAGTTCATGCCGGAGATTGGCGGTTTGGCGGTCGCAGGCCGGAAAGAGAAACCTGTACATGCGGTTGAGGAAGCGCAGGGCCAGGGTGGCGCTGAGAATTCTTAGGCTGAGGATGGAGGTTTCGAATCCCTGCCGAAAGACGAGGGTGATGATCGGCTGGGCCAGAAAGAGGAGGGCCATCGAGATCGGGGCCGCCGCCATGACGAGCAACTTTGAAACGCGGCCGTAAAAGGCGGGCAGCTCGGGGTCTTGGTCCTGTACGTACCGGGAGAAGACGGGAAAGAACGAGGTGATCATGGTGATCGCAATGAAGAGGAAGCCCGTCGTGAGGGTGACGCCAACGTTGTAGGCTGCGATGTCCTCGGGCTCGGCCAGTGCCTTAAGGAGGGCGATATTGGCATAATTGTATGTTACCGACGTGATGAAGGTGATTCCAACCGGTATGGCGACCTGAAGATGCGTGCGGTAGCGGTCCCGGTCGAACTCAAAAGAGGGACGGATGCCCTTCAGAAACGCCAGGGTGAAGCCTAGGCATGTTCTGAGGACGTTTGCCGCGAGCTGGGCTGCCAGCATGTGCAGGATGCCGAGCTTGCCGGAAATGAAGAGCCAGATGCAGGTGATCCATACGAGCTGGCTGAATACGGTCAGGATCGCCTCGTATTCCATGGTCTCCATGCCTCGGAAGACCCAGATCGAGACGTCTTGGGAAGCGCCGATGACCGCCGCGAGAGAAACGACCAGAAGGAATGGGATAGAAGGCCTTGGAACGGCCAAGACCGCTAGGACCGCGATCACGGCCAGAAACAGGGCTGACAGTGCGGCCTTGAGAACGATCGCGTCTCCGAAAAAGAGGGAGACCAAATGTCGTTTCTTGGCGATTTCACGGACGATGATCACCTCGAGGCCGATGTCGCTGAATTGCTGGAGGAAGAAGATCATGCCGTACCAGAAGGCGTATTCGCCGTACTGCTGTTCTCCCAGATAGCGGCCGAGCATCCCCATGACCACGATGCTGATGCCGATGCTCAAGATCCGGCCGGCGAAGCGACTGAAGAAATTCACGAAGATCCGCATGGGGGTGGATCGATCTTGGCTCATGGCTCATTCCGTCCTTTGAGCCGGTCGATCTCTTCTTGGAGGTTTCGCACTTCCTTCCGTAAGGCCTGGACTTCCTGGTCCTTGTCTTCGAGGATCTTGCGGGTCCGAAGCCAGGCGTCGAGCTCCTTGCGTGCGGCGGTTTGGGCGCTGTCCGCCGTACTCGAGGGCTGGAGCCAGGAAGGGGAGTCCGGGTTGGCGTCCCTTTCGGACAAGAGCCGCTCGAGGATCCGAAGCATGTGCTGCTGCTCGATTCGGATGCGCTCGACGGCGTCCCGGATTTCCCTGGCGGAGTCGACAGGGATATCCCCGTGGGCCGTGTGGAAATCTGGGCTGGATGAGGTCGTCTGCAGGGGGCGGCCGTGGGGCTGGAGGTGCCGACCCACCTCCCAGTCCCGGACGACCTCCTGGATAACCTCCCTGCCGATCTTGGAGAGCTTGTCGGCAAATCCGTAAACGAGTGCCGTGTGCCCTATGAGGTTGATGAGGCGAGGGATTCCCCCGGAGAACTGGTGAATCTGTTCTATCGCGTCCTGCGAGAACAGATCGAGATCTCTGGCTTGCGCGACCTTGAGACGATGGTGGACGTACTCGGCGGTTTCCCGCAGATCCAAGGGCTGGAGATGGTAGTCGTAGAGGATGCGCTGAGCGAAAGGCAGCATAACAGGGTTCGAAAGCTTGGCCCGAAGTCCAGGCTGGCCAACGAGAACGATCTGCATGAGATGCCGGGATTCGGTTTCCATGTTGGTGAGGAGGCGGATTTCCTCAAGTGTTTCGAGCGGAAGATTTTGGGCTTCGTCGATGATGAGAGCGGTCTGGCTTCGAGAGGTTGCTTCCCGGCGAAGAAAGTCACGCAGGATCGAGAGCCGCTCGGTCCGGGATTTGCCCTGATAGGGCAGGCGGAAGGCCTCGAGCACGGGCTCGAGCAGCTCTTCCGGAGAAAGCTGGGTATTGAAGATGACTGCAACGCGCAGGCGGCTCTCGGCTTGCTTCCGGCGGATCAGACTCCGGATGAGCGTAGTTTTGCCCGTTCCGACCTCCCCAGTGACAACGATGAACCCGGCCTGGTCGAGAAGGCCGTACTCGAGCAGGCTCATGGCCCTCTGGTGCTTGCCGCTCAAATAGAAGAAGTCTGGGTCCGGCAAGAGGTCGAAGGGCTTCTTGCGAAAGTGGTAATGTCTCTCGTACATCCGAAGTCCCCGCGCAGAGCCGAACGGGCTTGTCACCTGGCCTTGTTCAGGATGAGACCGAGGAGGTTTCTGCCCTGAAGGAGCTGCCGTGCCCTGTTCACCTTGTCCACGGGGGTCCGTCCGGCTTCCACCACCAACACGATGCCGTCGGCCATCTCAGAAAAGACCAGGCCGTCGGCGGCCTCAAGTAAAGGGGGAGTATCGAAGATCAGGACCCACCCCACGAACCTTCTGCGGAGCTCGCCGAGGAGATCTTTCATGCGCTGGGATCCGAGAAGCTCTGGAGAATTGGGGACGGCCCGTCCAGCGGGAAGGACGGTCAGTCCCTCGATGCCGGGGCACACAAGGATCTCCTCGATCGGCCTCCGGTCGAGAAGATGGTCGGCCAGCCCCGGCAGGGCCGGGTCCAGGCCGAGGATTTCCTTGAGAGAGGGCTGCCTGAGGTCCGCCTCCACGAGCAGAACATTTCGGTCGATCTGCTGCGAGAAGGAGATGGCGAGGTTCAGGGCCGTCAGGGTCTTGCCTTCGCCATCCAGGGCGCTTGTGACCATGAGGATTTGGACATCGCCTTCTCGTAACGCCTTTTGTTCGATCTGGGTTCTGAGGACCTTGTAGGCGTCCGTCAGGACGGTGCCGCAAGGACCTGCGATGACCCGTTTTCGCACCAAGGCGTCGCGGTCGAGGTGGACAGTCGTGCCCGCAGAGATCGACGTGGCGTCTGAAAGGGGACCCCGAGCGGCGGAAGGCGGCGGATCCGGCTTTTTCTTAGCTTCTTCAAGGGCTCGTTCGATTTTCTCCATGACCTTTTCTCCGTTGGGAGCAGGGGGCTTGTGCTTGTTCTCAGGTGTAATGCTGCTGGTAGTAATACACGGACCATGCCACCAGGCCGACGAGATACGCAAACCCGAGGGCTGTGGCGATCTTTCTCATCCGCGCCCGGGCGCGGTCACGGTCGTCGTTCACATAGGGAATCGTGGAAAGCACCGGAAGTCCCGTGGCGGATTCGAGTTCGGTGGCCGAGCGCACCGAAGGATCAACGAGCTCGACCAGATAGACGCATCCCAGTCCGACGCTCAGGCTCAGGACGATCCCAAGCAGGAACACGACAGGCACGTTGGGTTCTGAGGGCGTCTCAGGAAGATTGGCCGGATCCAGGATCGTGAATTTCTCCCCTTTTTTCTCCTGCTCCACCCCTTTGGCGGCCTTGGCTGCCGCGATCTGGGTGAGGGTGTCCTGGTATTGCTGCTTGAGACTCTCATAGTCCCGGGTAAGGTCGAGGTAGGCTTTCTCGACAGAGGGCGTGGCCTGGATTCGAGCCTGGAGGGAGCGCCGCTTTTCCGTGGCTGCAGCCAGCTTCTCCTCGGCCTCCTTGAGATTGAGTTCCGCGATCTTGAGCTGCGTCTGGAGGTCGATGTAGGCAGGGTTGTCCGGTACCCGGGCTGGCACTTCCTGCCGCTCCGAGACCTCCTGGGAGAGGGCTGCGATTTCCGAGCGGAGCTGGCGGATCTCGTTTTCGAGACGGATCCGGTCCGGGTGCTGGGGGGTGGTGCGTCCCGAGAGGTCGGCGTACGCCGTCTCGAGGGTCGTGAGCCTTTTTTCAGCGTCGATAAGCCGCTGCTTCCTTGCGACCACTGTCTCGAGCTCGGAGATCGACTTCTTGAGGGCCAGAATGTCGGGATGTTTGTCGGACATGGTGGCTCTCTTGGTGATGTATTCGAATCGAAGCGCGTCGAGCTGATCCTCCGGATCTACCACCTTCTCTCCGGTTGGCTGAACCATGTCCGCGTATGGTTTTGTCTTCTTGAGGTCCCCCTCGATCTGGGCCTTCCTTTGTTTGAGGTTGAGAACGGCGGCGGTTTGCTCTTTGACCTCGGTCTCTGCCTCGCGAAGGTTTTCGAGGTTCGTCTGATAGAGGTCGGGCATTTCCTCGGCGTGGGCCTCCTTGAACTCGGCGATGCGCTTTTCGATCGACTGGATCTCCTGTTCGAGGTCCTGCTTTTTGGCTTCAAGGTAGCCTGTGCTCTCGTCCAGGCGCTTTTCGATCTTTTCGGTGTTTCGGCTCACATAGAGGTCTGCAAGATCGCGAGTGACCTCAAAGGCGAGCCGAGGGTCCCGGTTCTCGTACGTGATCGTGAACGAGAGGGTGGCCTGCATGGGTCTTCCGGATCCCTGAGGGATCACGTTGGTGCTGTTCGTCTCGAAGACGATGTCCTCCTTCATTTGTTCGACGACCGCCTCCAAGGGCAGCTTGGCCCTGAGGTCCGGATACAGGTTGTGCCGCTCGATGAGGTCTCCAAGAGTCTTGCGGCTCATGATGAATTGGGTAAGCTCATCGATCCTCTGATTTACGAAGCTTGTGAAGGGAGTCCCGACCAAGTCGGCCGGGATGTCGCTCTCCTCGGCGAGAATGGTCGTGGAAGAGGAATACGAAACGGGCAGAAGGAAGGCCACGGCGGCCGTGGCGGTCAGGAGCAGAAGAAAGGGGAGGAAAAAAAAGAAGAATCTCCTCTTGAGAAGGTCCCTTAAGGCGAGAACGTTCTTCTGATGGATGTCCATTTGACCTGTCTCCTAAAGATCTTGGGTTCCGTACCGGACGCCCTCGAAGGGGATCGCGACGAGTTCCTCGATCGGGGCGGTCTGGAGCCTCAGGGCGAGCGTGACCTCGTGGGTTCTCGTTTCGTTGTCCCGGATGTGCTGGAAGAGATGAGTGTATCGATACGAAATCTGCAAGACGAAGTGCTGGCCCAGGAGCCAGGCTGCCCCAGCGGTGCCGTCGAGCACAGTCGAGTCCACCACCTCCTCCGGAAGCCTCGAGTCGCTGTCCACGACGCGTCCGAGAAGGAACAGCACGAGAGGCTCCAAAGGATGATAGCCTGCGGTGAGGTGAAGCCGGTTCTGATTGACTGCCGCCCCGACCGGGCTTGTGACCATGTCCCGGGTGGCGAAGAGCTCCCAGAAGAGGGGCTCAGCGTCTCGGAAAAGGCGAAGGGCCGCTTCCACGTTGTGCTTTTCCTCGGACGGGGAAGTGTCCCTCCGGAGATAGCGGTAGCCGACGGCCACCTCGGCCGTGAAGGTGTCAGAGAAAGCGCGTTCGAGTGAGATGCGGGACTGCGCGGAGACCAGGGCCTCAGGTTCGAAATTCCAGGACGCGCCGCCGATCTCTGCACTGAAGGTGGTCTTACCGTCCAACAGTTCATGCTCGATTCTCAAGACTCCGCCCTGAGCGTGGTAATCGGACAGGCGCGGATCTTTGTATTCGGCCCAGGAGAAGGTGCCCGAAGGCGTCAGGGTTGTCCGCTCTCCGAGCTGCAACGTGAGGAAGGGCTCGACGTTCCAGGTGCGTCTTCTGCGTCTGTCGACGGCGACACCGGTCTCGGTGAGTTCCCGCTGGATGCTGTGGTCCTCGTTGAAGGAGGCGTCGGCACCGAGGGAAACGGCCGGCGCCAGCTGGATGGAGCCGCTAATTGAATGGAGCTGATTTGTGGCGTCGAGGTCGCCATTGTCCGCGAAGACCTCGCGCTCAACGGTGAAAGAAGCGTCTCCATTCACACGGTCTCCGGTCAGGGAACCCTCGATCCTCGGACCGATAACGGTCAGGAAGTCCTCCTGTGGGTCCTCGACAGTGAACAGGACGTTCGACTGATATGACTCCCGGACCGAAAGGATCGCGTTGAAAGACTTCTCGGTTTCCGCTTCGGCCCGGCCGTTGAGAAGACTCCCTGCGACGAGAGCCGCCGCGAGCCACCTTCCTTTTGTCGTGCTGCTCCGATTCCGTAATGTGGCCATTATTCACTGCCCCCTTGATTCCGTCTTGGGTCCGCGGCCGGCCTCGGCTGTCCTCCGAAGCTCCTCGATGAACGAGACGAGTTCGGCCCGGGTCCTGCGAAGCGAGCCGGCCTGCAGCACCCGGTCGATCCGCTGTCCGTCGACAAGGAGATCTCCGTAAGGCGCCAAAAGAGAGACGAGCCGTGCGCGCAGGGAACGCCCTGACTCGGGTGCAGATCGTTCGATGGCAAGGATCAGATCCTCGGCAAGCTTGCAGTACCTGAGGTCGTTCACCCCCTCACGGACAGCCTCCCACCAGTAGGTGGCGATCATTCCACCCTGGACGGGGTACGCGATGACCGGGTCCGGCCCGTCGTCGTCGGTGAAGGGGTTTCCTTTGGGCCTGTAGAGGGTCCATGCGCTGGCTCCGTCGAGATGGCTGTTGAACAGGAAGAACCCGAAGAGGAGGCGCGCGAAGAAAGGGGATTTCATGTAGCCCAGAGGGAAATAGTAGGTCTCGAGGAGGTCGCGTTTTGACCGGGGCCTCCTGCCGTCTATGGTGACGCCGTCTGAATATTCGCGGCGGAGCAGGGCCATGTACGCGAACAGCCCGCGCCCGTCCTCTCCGTCTTCGTCCAGAAGAGTCTTTTGGCTTTGAGGAGTCGCGGAGTTCGAGAGGGACGACCTTTCGGGTTCGCTTCGAGATCCCGCCCCAGGCCTGGAATCGCCCCGGCTTCCGCCAAGGTCTTGGGGCCTCTGCTGCCTGCCCAGGCGCTGCAGGCCGAGCCCGTAGTTGGCCCAGTCGAGGGGTTGGGGGGAGCCGTGGTAACCGAGGCGGCTGAGCTCGGCGTAGAGGCGGCTTGCAGGGTCAGCGAGTTCGGACGCCAGGTCGAAAGGAATCGACGTGGTCACACGGCCTCCCATTGCGTGGATTTTGGCCGAAAGCCGCACGTGGTCGGCCATGCGTGCCCAGGAGGCCGAACCGGCTCGGCCCTTGGGTTGGGGCTCGTCGACGCCGTAAAAGTACTGGAAGATCGGGCCCAGGCGGGCGGAAGCCTCCTCCGCGTCTCGAGGAGGATCGGCCTGGATTAGATGAGTATATCCGAGGGATTCGAGGAGAGGAAGAATCTGTTTCTTGACTTGCTTGCTCGTCGCGCCTCGAAGGCGGGTTGCGGTCATCCCGTGGTCGGCTAGGTCGCGCAGGACTGTCTCGAAATGGGGGGTATCGGGGTCGCCGAGGTCATTGGCCACGCTCAGCACCCTACCATGGGCGGGAAGCGAGAAAGGCAAGACTTGGATTTCTACAGGCACCAACGCAGTCGGCCCCGGCGGATCGGTGAGAGTGTCAATGAGAAGGCGAAACGGGCCGGGCCGGCAGTCAAGGGAGACGCTTGCCCGGGCCAGGACGTATCGGACCTGGCCAGGGCCAAGCTTGAAGGTGACCGCCTTGTCGAAGGAGAGAGAAAGAAGTCGGCCAGGACCGATTTGGGGCGTCTGCGCATCGAAGGCCTGTTCATTTTGTATGAGCACATCCGGGTAGCAGCGCGCCAGATCGGCCGCGAGTTCGGGGCCGATCATGGCGTGCAAATAGCGGTTGGATCTGGGCAGGCCTTTGAGGAGAAACAAGTCCAAGACGCAGCCCTGTAAAGCGGGCTGTCCAGAGATTGGCCGCACCTCCAGAGTGACTGTAGTTGGGACGGCGGGACCGGAAAAGGCCAGCACAGCAATCGTGGTGGTTTCGCCGAGGGCGGCCTGGGCGCGCACGGGTGAGGATGGGTCCAGGGGAACGCTCTCTTCAGGCCAGCGGTCAGGCCGCAGGTCGAGGGCGAAGGGATCCACGAGACGGATCTTCAAGATCCGGTCGGCCGGGGTTGACGCCTGGGCGCAGCCGAGCCATGCCACGATGCCTAGGCAACAACATAGAGCTTTCAAGTGAAAGGCTTTCATAGGTATCCGAACCCCTTGAGCCTTTCCGCGACGATTTCGTCGCATTGTACCTCCGAGGCGGGCCCTTCGTAGGGTCGGATCGATGCGAGCCATGCCTCGAGCTGGGCTTCCATGGATCGGGCCCTTTCGGGCTCTACGGCGCACAGGTTGCGCGTTTCCCCCGGGTCTTTCTCGAGATCGTACAGTTCGTTGGATCCGTCTGAAGCCCAGATGAACTTGTAGCGGTCGGTCCGGAGGGACCGAAGCTGGCGCTCGAATCGAGTACAGTCGAAGTTGGGGAAGACCCTGCGGATTCTCCGCAGATTCGGAAAGAGCTCCTCGGAGATGGCGAAGGGGATCGGCTCAGTGGATACAGTTGCGGGCAGCAGGACGCGCCCCGTCGAGTCGTTCGGAAGACTCCGACGGTCCACGCCCGCGGCGTCGAGGACGGTGGCGAAAATCTCGTGGGTCTGGACAAGTCCTGGAACCGTAACGCCGCGAAGGCCGCGACTGGAGGGGAAATGGATGATCAGCGGTACGTGGATTAAGGTTTCGTACAGGCAGTACTGATGAGCCATGAGGCCGTGGTCCCCGAGATTCTCGCCGTGGTCGGACGTTACGATGATCAGCGTGTCCTCGAGGGAGCAGTTGTGGCCGAGAATATCCAAAAGTTCTCCGATCCGTTCGTCCATGCAGGCGATCTGGCTGTCGTAGCGTCTCGAAATGAGATCGCATTCCCACTCCGTCATGGCCGATCCGTTCACGATGAACCGGTGAGGGTCCTGGAGGATGCGGGAAGCCTTTGCCGCGTCCGGTCCGAGGAATCTTCTGGCTCCGGCATGCACGGAATGGGGGAGGTGAGGATCGCTGAACAGGGCGAACAGGAAGAAAGGCCGTCCCCGGGTCCGGACTTTCGAAAACCATTGGCGAATCCAGCGTATTGTGCTCCGGCTCGTTCGGCCTCCCTTGCTCAAGTAAAGTTTCTCGAAGGCTTTGGCCGCCAGACGGCCCGCCTTGCCCAACCGCAAGACGGCTTCGGTGATGGAGGATCGCAGACGGTAGGTGTCAAAGCCTCTCCCAAAACCGAAGGACCGGTCCAGCCAGGCGTTGGCACAGAAGCCGCAGGTCTGGTATCCCTCGGAACGGAGCGCCTCGGCAAGGGTGGAGAAACGGGCACTCAAGGCCTGGTTTCCAAAGTGCGTGCCGTGCTGGGAGGGGTAGAGCCCTGTGAACATCGAGGCGTGCGAAGGAAGGGTCCAGCAGGCCGGAGAGATGCAACGTTCGTAGAGAACGGCGCGCTCAGCGAGGCGGTCGAGGTTGGGCGAGGTCAGACGCTCGTGGCCGTAACAGGAGAGATGGTCGGCCCGCGTGGCGTCCATGGAAACGAGCACGACGTTCGGCCTGTCTTTATTCGGCATGCCCGCCTCCCTCGCAATCGAACCAGCGGACGACCTGGTAGGCCTCGGCAAAAGGCACGCCGGCTTCCATGCCGCGCTGCTTCGCTTTGATTTCGAGGCCTTCGGCCGAGTAAGGATGGGGAAAGGGGCGGATCTCGTGGACGTAGCAGGCAAAGGCTCGCTGTTTGAGGCGCAAGGTGCGCGTGATGTCCACGAAGAAATTGGCGCGGAAGGCGCCGCCCCTGTATTCTGCGTTGTTCGGGATCTCGCATGCGAGAATGTTCGCCCGTCGGGACGAGGGGCGAGCGTAAAGCAGGGCGATTTCGTGCATGACCCGGTGGTCCCGGTTGAGGTCTTCTGCGCTGTGGGTGAGGATGAGACGAGGGTTGAGATTCAGGTTCTCGATGCGCTCGGTGATGTCCCGGGTGCCGTACTGTTCGAATCGTTGATCCTCCAAATCAAGGAAACGAACGCTTCGCGCGCGCAGGATTTTCCCCGCTTCAAGGGCGGCTGTCCGATTGTCCACTTCATCCTCTCCCCTGCGAAACCGCCCGCAGGAGGCGATGATCACGGTCACGCGCCACCCTCTGGATGCGAGAAGGGGCAAGTATCCACCGCAGCCGATCGTTTCATCGTCGGCGTGCGCCACCAGAACGAGGGCCTCTTTGTTCGAGCGTGGTGGGTTCATCAGTAGACGTCCGAATCTCCCATCGTAAGATACCAGTTTGCCGGATCCGAAATTCTTTTGCAGACGCCTTCCGACTCGGGCGCCTGAGCAAAGAGATATCGATTGGTCTGCCTGGGTTCAAAGCCGTGCTCGATCAAAACCGGCCTGCCGGGTGCCGCGACCGGCATCCAACAGGAAATTTCAGTGGCTTGCGATTCTGCGGCCTCCCGGAGAGCGTGGCGTATGAGAGCCGACCAGGTGTCTCCGTCCGAGGGGCGCGCCCAAAAGTCTATCATGTGGAAGCGTCTTTCGCCCGCCAAGGTGTTGAAGAGCTTGCAAACCAGAAAGCCTGAGGGCCTTCCCCCTGCAACGGCGACCCAGCAGCGGTAAGCCTCTCCTGGTTTGGCGAAGTAACGCCAGTTGAGATACTTGGACGTCCTTGCCAGGACGAAGGGGACGCTTTCGCGCATGTTCTGGCTGACCCAGTCAACCTCGGTTCCGAATCGAGCTGCGGGCTTGATGGACACGGACGGCCTCCGATTCGTGTCTAAAGTCGGAACGGCTCGGGCGAAAAGGGGGACCTCCATGACTCGCAGCCAGCCTGTTTTCTGAATGTGGTGGACGGAATTGTCATTGGGGAAGACGTAGGCCAGAGGTAGGCCGCTCCCCCGGAAGTCCTCAAGAGCCATCCCGGTCAGGAGCGCGTGAAGCCCTTGCTTGCGGAAATCCGGATGGGTCATGGTGTCCACCCAAAGCACGGCCTTGCGGACCTCCCCCTCGATGAACCAATCGAAGGGAAGGGCGCCTGTGAGACTGGCAATAACCCCGCCGAAGTCAGTGATCCAAGCCTGTCCAGGGCCCCCAGGGCCGTCTCGGTAGGCCCAGTCCCACCTCGCCCTCGTAAATGGCGCGTGGGGCTGGATCTGGTTGATCAGACCGAGGATCCGGTCTACGTCTGATAAAGCGTAAGGTCTGGCGGTCCAGGATTCCATGGGTCCGATGCGCCTATTTTGCTCTGTCTGCCAGGAAGCCGACCAGAGTTTCCGCAAGGATCCAGAGATCCCCGAAGAAGGAGCGGGTTTGAAGATATTCGAGGTCAGCCTCGAGCTTGCGGGGGAGAGACACTTCCGTGTAGTGCTTCTCCCAGTCCGGCCCAGGATCGATCTTCTCTTCGTGGAAGCCCTTGAGGCGCACCCAGGAAAGCCCGGTCATTCCAGGAGGCACGTCGAGAAGGGGGCGGAACCGGCCCTCATAGGCGCTCCGGTACCGGGGGTCCTCGGCCCTGGGTCCCACCAGGCTCATGTCTCCCTTGAGCACATTCCAGAGTTGGGGAAGTTCGTCGAGCTTCGTGTCTCTCAGGAATCTGCCCACCCGGGTGATCCGGGGGTCCCTCAGGTACGTGACGGGCGGTCCCTGCCGGTCGGCTTCGGCGACCATGGTGCGGAACTTGAGCATCTTGAATTCACGGCCTCCTTTGCCCAGACGCTTCGCCCGGTAGAAAACAGGACCAGGTGAATCGAGCTTGACGAGGAGCGCCACGACTCCGAAAACCGGAAGAGCGCAGGCGAGTAAGGTCGCGCTGGCAGAAAGGTCCAAGAGCCGCTTTGGGCTCATTTTGACTTCTCCTGCTGCTCCGCTGGAAAGGGGTCCCCTGGCCCCGCGGAGCGGGAAGCGATGTCAAGGACCGCGCGGGCCTTGAGCGCTGTGTTTCTGAGCCAAAAGACGCGAGAGGCGGCGCCGAGGAGGACCCGAGTCCCTGGATGGAGCAGGAAGGGTTTCACGAGGGGCCGGAGCAGGACGCGTATTGTTAGGGGCATCTTTTTGTAGCCGCCGTAACGTTTGTACCGGTCCAGCCCCGGGAGGGGCACGAGAGACTCGAATCCTCCTGAAATGCGGCAGATGCCATCGCGTCGGATCATTTCGTGGATCGTGACATATTGAAGCACGTGATTCGGGTACCAGGGTTTCAGAAGATCCGATCGCGACATCTCGTGGAGCAGGTGGCAAGTGGATTCGCAGACGAAGTACATCATGTAGGCTGCGAGGGTTCCCTGTACAAAGGCGCCCCAAGCTCCTGCTCCTGGGGTGGATCGGGCCGCCGCGCAGAATCGCTCCCATTTTGCCGAATTCTGGAACGCGTGCCTCCGTCCCTGACGCCGCAAGGTGTCCAGGTTGCAGGGCATGCCGTGTCGGGCGAGGAAATCCAAATCGATCTCACGGACCTCGCACCGTTCCAGTCCCCTGCGGACATACCACCGATGCCTGGCGTGGAGATTTTGGAGTCCGTAATCCTTGTCCTCGACGATGTAAAGGGCGCCCGGACTTCCCGCCTGGGTGAGGGTGCAGAACTTGAGCCCCAAGGCCAAGTGGGCACGGAAAGTCTCCCGCGCCTCTTCCTCGGGGAGGTCAAAGGAACGGTCCGGGGGAATGCTCAAGAACACGCGGTCACCCCCATCGATCCAGTAGCTACTGGGGGACCGGATGACCCGGTACCCAGCTCGTTCGAACAAGAGGGCAAAATGTTCCTGGTCCATAGGGGCCTGCGGGGATGAATCCTCACGACCTCAGCCGTCCGGAACCGGTCTGAGGAGCGCGTTCCAGTCCACATGGGGTTGCTTCCTGTAGAGAAGTTCCCGGTAGAATCGGTCTGTCCGGATGAAAAAGGCCCTCTCGTCCATCATCTGTTCGGCCTTGGCTCTTGCGGCCCTACCCATGGCGGATGCAGCCTCGCTGTGTGCGAGAACCCGTTCAATGGCCTGGGCCAGCGCGGACGGGTCTTTGGGCGGAACGAGAATCCCTGTGACGCCGTTTTCAATGATTTCCCGGGTGCCCCGAACGTCAGTTGCGACCACGGGCTTTCCCATGGCGCAGGCTTCCATCACGTTTCGGGGGATCCCTTCGGCATAAGAAGGCGATACCAGAACGTCTGCGACTGCGAGCAAGTCCGGGATATCGTGCCGCAAGCCGAGAAAATGGAGATAGCCGACGAGCCCGAATCTTCGGATGAGGGCGATCGGATCCACAGCGCCCTTCTTTTCGTGGACGGCTCCTACGGAAAGGAACACGGCAGGGACGCCCCGCTTCTTGAGAATCCTGGCCGCCTCGAAGTATTCGTAGAAGCCTTTCTCTCGGACAAGGCGGCCGACCATGATCACCACCTTGTGGCCGTTTGGAATCCGCAGCTCTTCCCGTTTGGTCTTGACGACTTCCGGGGTCACCCGGGAAGGATGAAAAAGGCGGATATCGATCCCATTGCCCAAGTGGCGGATCTTTTCGGCTTTGGCGATGCCCATGCGAACGGCGGTCTCGATGTCTTCCTGGTTTTGGCTTAGCAGGAGATCGGAAAGGGATGCGCCGATGCGCTCGATAAACCCGTAGAAGGCGATCTGGGCCCGGTTCATTTCATCGTGAAAGTGGAAACCGTGAATCGTATAGAGCACCACCGGAATGCGGGCCAGCCTGGCCGCCAATCGGCCGAGCAAGCCGGGCTTTATGGTATGAGCGTGGACGATATCGAAGTTCTCCGCGCGGAAATAGCGGACCAGTTTGACCAGGCTGGCGAGGTCCGTTAAGGGCGTCATGCGGGAGGGGAAGGGAATGACCTTGACTGGGATGCCGTCCGAGGTCACCGTGTCCTGCCGGATCACCTTGCCCGGGTTAGTCACGGCATAGGGGCTGTAGCCCTGATCGCGGAGATACCGGTTCATGTTGCGGGCATGGATTTGAATGCCGATATCGAAGTTGGAAAGATGAACCACTTTTACTTGTTTCATGTTGCTTCTTTCGAATTCCTTCTCAGAGGCCGTGCAGCAGGCTAGAAGCGGCGCACGGCCGGTCGCGGGCGCCGCGGCACAGGCGCCGAAGAAATGTTGGTCACGAGATGTATCCTAGGGTTCTAAGGCGCTCCTCCACCAGTTCCTTTTCCTCCAGCGAGTAAGTGTGCCGCCCTTCCTGGCCATCGCCGTGGGTCTCTTCGAACCGAAGGGGCTTTCCCACGAGTCGTTCGGGGATGAAGGCTTCGCGGAGCACCCTTCCGTCCATGTCGGAGGGAACCGGCAAGTCGAGTAGATAGAGGATGGTGGGTGCCAAATCGATAATCCGGGCGCCCTCGATCGTGGCGTTTCGAAGGAAATAGGGACCTGCAGCCAGGAAAATGCCCCGCATGGAATGGGCTCCGCTGAAGTCGGTCTGGATACCTGTCATGAGTCCCTTGTGGATCCCCACTCCGCCGAAGTCTCCATACCGATCCTGGGTCCAGCGAACGAAAAGGTCCGGCACAAGGGGATTCAGGAGATCCGCTCCGAGGTCCTCTTTCCGGAGGACTTCGGCGACCATGCTTTCACCGGTGAGGGGTTCTGTAAGATCGGACAGAGCCCGGATCACGCGCTCCACGATAGCATCGTACTGGGCTCCGCTGTCAACGCAGCCCTGCGGTTCTCGACCCTTGAGATTGATATAGATCTGTCCAGCCCCCCCGAAGGGGAAGGCAGCTGTTCGGCTCCAGTCGATGGCCGAGCCCAGAGAAACCACGTTTGTCGCCCGAATTCTGCGGTCTTGGGGAACGATCCTGCGGATGAGGTTGCGCAGATGCAGGCGCGAGAGCCACTCCATGGCGTTCGCTGGGGTCGCGCCGAGGTGGAACAGAAGCCGCCGAAGAGAGACGAAAAAGTCCTTCCGGTAGCGAAGCAGGCCGTGCCGGAGAAAGAGATTGTCGAGGAATACGTGGCGCCAGTATCCGCAGGAGCCGTGATCCGACATGACCAGGAGGCTATCCTGCGGGCTCAGAAGGTTCCGAATGCGGCCCATGATGTCATCCATGAACTGATAGTGTTCGAGGAGGGCCGTGCCAAAGGTGGCGCCGCCTTCGGGCGTGTGGGCGGGGTGGGAGGGGTCGTGGTGGCGCCAGAGGGCGTGGGAGAGAATGTCGGTGCCCCGGAACACCACCATGAAAACGTCCCAGGGCTTTTCAGACATGAGGGCCAGGACGGCTTCGGCTCGTTTCTTCTCGACAGTTTCGACGATTTGGATGAAGGACCTTTCCTGGCCGGAACGGAATTTCTGGGTGCGCTCGATTTCGTAGTCGAAGCGGGATTCAAGTTCGTCCTTCAGGGAAGGGGGATAGGTGAAGGAGCTTTCCCTGCTGGGTGTCTCGAGGCCGCTCACGACGAAGCCGTTCACTTGCCTGGGCGGGTAGGTGCAGGGGACGTTCACGAACCCGACCCGTAGACCGTGCCTGGACAGGATGCTGTCCAAGGTCTGTGCGGTGATGTGGGTGCGGTTGAACGGCTCCTGGTCGCAGACGCCGACCCGTCTGACCCAGGAAAAGAGCCCATGGGATGCTGGGGTGCGTCCCGTTTGAAAGGAGACCCAGGCCGGGGTGGTCAAAGGAGGGACCACGGACTCGAGGACGCCTTTGACTCCCTCCCTGAAGAGCGCGGAGAAAGCCGGAAGCTTTCCTTGGGCTACCCACGGATCGATGAGATCAAATGTCGCGCCGTCGAGGCCGAGAATGAAGATTCGGCCCGGTGAGTCTCCAGCCATGTTCGATTTCCTTGTTGGCAATGTCGCGGCGCCTTTCGAGCACTTCCCTGCCGCAGCTGCAATTGGGGACGATCGTATTGAGTTTGTGGATGATACCCGCTTCGTCCCGTTGGAAAACCAAACGCTCGATTTCGTCGAATTCATTTTCCAGTCGGTCAAAGTCGTGGACGCGACCCCGGGCGATCCGGATATGCTCGGAGTCGGTCGGCAAAGGCTCTTCGTCCCGATCGAAGAGTTCTTCGTAGAGCTTCTCGCCCGGCCGGAGACCGGTCAGAACGATTTCGATATCTTTTCCTTCCACTCGGCCTGCCAGCCGGATGAGCTTTCGGGCCAGGTCGAGAATCCGTACGGGCTTCCCCATATTGAGCACGAAGATTTCGCCGCCTTGGCCCATCGCCGCGGCCTGCAGTACGAGCTGGCAGGCCTCAGGGATGCTCATGAAGAAACGCTCGATTTCCGGATGGGTTACCGTGACAGGGCGGCCTGAGCGGATCTGTTCGAGAAAACGGGGAATGACGCTTCCTGCGCTGTTCAGGACGTTGCCGAAGCGGACCGTGATGAACCGGGTGTGGGCGCGGCCGTTCAAGGCCTGGACGTACATTTCCGCCAGGCGCTTGCTGGCTCCCATCACGTTGGTGGGGTTGACGGCCTTGTCCGTGGAAATCATGACGAACTTGTCCACCCCATGGGCCAGGGCCGCGCGGGCCATGTGGCGTGTGCCCAGGATGTTGTTGTAGCCGGCCTCGATCGGATTGAGCTCGACGACCGGCACGTGCTTGTACGCCGCGCAATGAAAGATGGTGTCGGGCCGAAGCTGCTCGAGAAGCTTATAGAATCCCTGAGCGTCGCTGATCGTGCCGAGGACCGGGTGGATCGGCTGATGGGGATACCGATCGGAGAGCTCGAGCTGGATGCTGTACAGGCTGCTCTCATACCGTTCAAAAAGAATGATGCACTCGGGCTGAAAACGAACCAACTGGAGGCAGAGTTCCCGCCCGATGGAGCCTCCCGCCCCAGTGACCAGGATCCGTCTGTCTCGGATGTGTCTGGCGATCAGGGTTTCGTCCAGCTGGATAGGCTTGCGGTTCACGATGTCCTCGATGGTAAGGTCGCGGATCTCGTGCCCGTTCTTCGAACCTTCAAGGGCCTGCTGTAGAGGGGGAAGGAGTTTGAAACTCACCGACGGATCGCTGCACGTCTCGACGAGATAGTTCATCACTTCCTTGGAAGCCCCGGGGGAACAGAAAACAATCTCCTGCACACCATGTCTGCGGACGAGACGGGGAACGTCGTCGATCTTGTTCCAGAGGGGTATGCCGTTGATCCGGATGCCGCGATGAACGCCCTCTTGGTCGAGGCATGCCACCGGGTAGTATTGGCCGTGGCGGCTCCTACGGATGTACCCGATCACGAGCTCGAGATCCGAGAGAGTGCCTACAAAGAGGGCGCGGCGGAAAGCGCCCTTGGGATAGACCGCCTGTCCCCAGAGGCGCGAGGCGATCCGGAGGCCTCCCACAAGGGTGAGGGTCAAGAACCACTCGATGACGAGGAGACCGGATGGAACAGGCCGTCTGAATACCAACCACCCTCCAACCAGCAGAAGGGATCCTGCGGTGATGGCCTTGAGCAGCGTGACGAGGTCGTAGAAGGTGACCCGTCTGAGCATTCCCTGATATCCCTGGAAGAGCCAGAATGTGAGACCCCTAACGGTCACGACCACGAGAAGGATGGTTGGAAGGACCGGGGCGAGGTTGCTCGGGACCTCCCAATCGAAGCGGACGAGGAAGGCCCAATAGGCGGCGAGCAGGAAAAGGCACAGATGGATCGGGACGATCAAAACCATGCGGTAGCGGACCAGAGGGGATGAGAGCCACTTGTGGGCCTGGAGGAAAGAGCGAAGCTCCTTGAGGAGCGTACGAGGGTTGTTCATTTCTTGAAAGTCCTGGCGATGTCTGTGACGGCTTCTATGACGTCCCAGACATCATTGTCGGTCATGGCCGGGTAGATGGGCAGCGAGATGCACCGGGCGTAAAAGGCTTCTGCGGCCGGGAAGTCTCCCTGCCGGTACCCGAAGGTGTCGCGGTAATAAGGGTGATAATGAAGCGGGATAAAGTGGACGCTTGCGCCGATGTTGCGCTTCCGAAGCTCCTCAATGAATCTCGCGCGGTCGATCCTGATAACCTCTGGGTCGACCAGGACTGGGTACAGATGCCATGCATGTTCTACCGGCGAAGGGGAAGGGCCGTGGAGGGCCGCGATGGCCGGAAGCAACCCGATCCCGGGAAGGTTGAGAAAGTGCTCGGTATACAAACGGGCAATGTCTTTTCGCCGGCGATGAAACTCGTCGGAACGGGCAAGCTGCCTGATGCCGATCGAGGAGGCGATGTCTGTGAGATTATACTTGTAACCTAGGCAGGTAATCTCGTAGTACCAGTTGCCGCCCTTGCCGTAGCGGTTCCAGGCGTCATGGGTGATGCCATGGAGGCTCATGATGCGCATGCGGGCCGCCAACTCTTCGTCGGCAGTCGTGATCATGCCCCCCTCTCCGGTCGTAATCGTCTTGGTTGCATAGAAGCTGAAGGCCGAGATGTCGGCGATCGTTCCCACCTGACGGCCCTTGTAAAAGGCTGGTAAGGCGTGGGCCGCGTCGTCGATGACAAGGAGCCCCCGGCTTTTCGCAGCGGCAAGGAGCGGGTCCATGTCACAAGGGTACCCACCGTAGTGCACGGGGATGACGGCCCGGAAGGGAGCCTGGGGCTCTTGATGGAGCATTCGCTCGACCGCCTCCACATCCAAGGTGCATGAGCGGGGATCGATGTCCACAAGACGGGGCACAGCCCGGAAGTAACATGCCACTTCAGCGGTAGCTGCGAACGTTAGGGTGGGAACGATCACGTGATCGCCGGGTTGTAGGTTGATGGAGGCCAGGGCTAGGTGGAGTGCAGCCGTGCCGGAATTCACCGCAACTGCATGACGGGCACCGGTGTATCGGCGGAAGGCCTCTTCGAAGCGGGACGTCTTTGAGCCTGTGGTGAGCCATCCGGATCTGAGGGTGTCCACCACTTCGGAAATCTCGTCTTCTCCGATAGACGGCAGATGAAACGGAAGATAGGTGGTTCTCACCGAGGTCGCCTTCCGCTTCTGAAGTAGAAGATGCGATTTTTACTCCAAAAAAATCTAACTTTAGCAAGGAGCGTGCCCGGCAGGAAATGATCACGGGACGTGCAACGTCCGGTCGTCGCCCCGTATGAGGGACGGCTCTCGGCGCTCCAAACTTGCCAGCATCCATGAGAAATTCGGGCAGAACCGGTCGGACCTGCGAACGGCCTGGTTCCGCACACGGTAAACCACGAGTCACCCTGCCCACAATCCTCTGACGAGGGATCTAGGTGTTTTGGACAAAGTTTTCACTAATTGACCAAATCTTTTCCCAATCGCCTCCAAGTGGATGCAGGAGGAATTCAGGAAGTTTCCTCATATCGTTTGACCGATCCCGCTGGAGTCGTCTAAACTGTTTTGATTTGAAGCTAGTGAACTTCGTTTGAATGTGGATGAAGGCGGACGGAATGGCTGGGCCGCGTAGGATCTCCAAGAGGCTCTTGATGGGCAACGAAGCCCTGGCCCGTGGCCTTCTGGAGTGCGGGTGCGCCGTGGCCACGAGTTACCCCGGCACCCCGGCTTCTGAAATCCTTTCCTCCCTGGTTGCGTGGCGTGACGCTTCCGGTGCCAAGTTGCACGCCCAATGGGCGATCAACGAAAAGGTCGCCTTCGAGATCTCCTACGCCGCCAGCATGACCGGCCTTCGCTCTGCTGTCAGCATGAAACAGGTTGGTCTGAACGTGGCCTCCGATCCTCTGATGAGCGCAGCCTACATGGGCTGCCGGGGCGGATTCGTCGTGATCAGCGCGGACGACCCCGGCCCGCACTCCTCCCAGACCGAGCAGGACAGCCGGCTTATGGCCATGATGGCCCGAATTCCGGTGCTCGACCCGTTCTCGCCAGCCCAGGCGAGAGAAATGATCCATCTCGCCTACGAACTTTCCGAGACCTTCTCCCTGCCGGTGATGGTGCGGCCCACGACGCGGGTCTGCCACGCCCGCCAGGACGTGCCTTTGCAGGAGCCGGTCAGGCTCGATCGACGCGCTGCCTTCGAGAGAGATCCGTCAAGATGGGCGGCAACGCCCCGGCATCGGCTGAGTCTGCACAAGGAACTCGAGGAAAAGCTTGAGAAACTGGCCGGATACGCGAAAAGCGCGCCGGTTCTGCTGAACCGTGCCGCCCGAACAGAGGAGCGTGCTGTTGTTGTGGCTTCCGGAGTGGCGGCTGCCCACGGGGCCGAGATCCTTATGGATCTTGGCCTTTGGAACAAGATTCCGCTTTACCAGGTCCTTCAGCCCTTTCCCCTGCACAAGGAGTTCATCGAGCTCTTGCTTTCCCGACACCGGGAGGTTCTCGTTTTGGAGGAGACGGCTCCGGTTATTGAGATGCAGCTTGCGGACCGGTGGCGGGTCCGGGGCCGGATGGACGGCCGAGTCCCTTGTGTCGGCGAGCTTGTGCCGGAGAAGATCCGAGAAATCCTGGCCGTCTTCGCGGGCATGGGTGCTGAAGGGTCGGAGACCCTGGCCCATCCGGGCAGGAGGCCGACCCTGTGCGCCGGCTGTCCCCACCGGGCCGCTTTTTTCGCCATGAAGCGGGCCGCTCCCAAGGGGATCTACACCAGCGACATCGGATGCTACACGCTCGGCATTAACCTGGGAGCTGTTGACACCTGTCTTTGCATGGGAGCCGCGATCGGGCAGGCATCTGGCCTGTATCAGGCGTTCCGCGAGGATCCAAATCGTCCCGACCTTATCGCCACGATCGGAGACTCCACCTTTTTCCATGCTGGGATCCCGGCTCTCATCGATGCGGTGGTCCAGGGCGTGAGCTTTGTGCTCCTTGTCCTGGACAATGGCACGACAGCCATGACCGGAGGCCAACCGACTCCGGCCACCGGTGTGGGAGCAGATGGGAAGCCGGTCGGATCCGTGGCGATTGAGGCGATCGTCAGAGGATGCGGGGTCCGCTTCTGCAAGGTGGGAGACCCCTACGATGTCAAGGACTTTCGTCGGTTGGTGCGGGAGGCGGTTCGATTTGCGCGGGAGAAGGGCGGCCCTGCGGTTGTGATCTCCCGGCGCCCTTGCCCGCTCATCGCAGGCAGGTCGGCCGGGACGGCGCGCGGCGAGGTTGTATGGGTGGATGAGACTTGTGACGGGTGCGGCTATTGCTTGAAGCAGTTTGAATGCCCGGCGCTGGCACAGGACGACAGGACGGGACGGGTCAGGGTGAATCCTGTTTTGTGTGTCGGCTGTGGCGTGTGCTTGGAGGTTTGCCCCAAGAAGAGAATTCGGAAGGCTCGGCCTACCGGCCTGGAAGAGGCGAAAGGGGGTGCGTCTCCATGAAGACCTCCCGCTTTCAGATGATCGTCGGAGGGCTTGGGGGCCAGGGCGTTTTGTACGTCACGCGGATTCTGGCCGATGTCGCCGTGCGGAAGGGATTGCCCGTGCTGACCACGGAGACCCACGGCATGGCCCAGAGGGGGGGCACCGTGGTCTCCCACTTGAAAGTCGGGCCTTTCTGGGGCCCCATGATCCGTCCGTCATGTGCAGATGGCTTGCTGGCGCTTGCAGCCGAGAGTGCGGCCGTGTTCGGCATGTTTCTCAAACCCGGCGGGTGGGCCGTTATCAACGGGAGAGGTCCCTTGCCGGAGGTTCTCGATCACCGAAGAGTTTTTTGGGTTGACGCTGACGGCCTCGCGATGAAGCTGGGGAGCCCGAAGGCCGCCAACATCGTTCTTCTCGGATACGCGCTGGGAAAGGCCGGGCCGGGTTCGAGGAAGTCCGGTCGCGGGTTCTTCTGCTCGATCGAAGAGGTCCGGTCCCTCATGGAGTCTCCTCCAGAAAAAGCGAAGAAAAGCAAGGAAACGGCCGTGCTCGCCCTTGAAGCCGGCTTCGCCGAAGCGCGCCGGCAAGGAGGATAGTCCGTATGCGTTTTGTCCCCTCCGGCCTCACCCCTGAAAAGCTTGAAGGGATCCAGCTCGAAGGGCTCAAGTGGACGGTGCGGCACGCCTATGAGAATTGTCCGACGTACAAAAAGAAATTCGAGGACGCCGGGATCGGGCCCGACGGGATCCGATGTCTTGAGGACTTGCGCAAGCTCCCCTTCACGGACAAGGAGGATCTGGCCGAGGGATACCCGTTTCCGCTCCGTTCCGTCCCTTTTGACAGGATCGTGCGAGTCCATGCTTCGTCCGGCACGACGGGAAAGCGCAAGATCCTCTGTTACACGGCTGGCGACGTCGAAACCTGGGCGTACCTGTTCGCCCGGTGCTTCGAAGTGGCGGGGCTCAGTCGCGAGGACCGGGTGCAGATCGCCGTGGGATATGGCCTCTGGACCGCCGGCATCGGCTTTCAGTTGGGCTGCGAGAGATTCGGCGCCCTTGCGGTGCCGGTGGGCCCGGCCAATATCGATCTCCACTGCGAGCTTATGGTGGATCTCGCCTCAACTGTTTTCTGTTCGACGGCCTCCATGGCGCTCCTAATGGCCGAGGAGATTCACAGACGGGGTCTGAGATCCAAGATCCGGGTCAACAAAATCCTCATGGGCGCAGAAAGGCACAGCGAGGCCCAGAGAGCCCGGATTCGCGAGCTGATGGGTGTGGAGCACATCTTTGACGTTTACGGCCTCACCGAACTTTACGGCCCAGGGACGGGCGTGGATTGCTCCTTCCACAAGGGCATTCACTTCTGGTCGGACGCATTTCTCTTCGAGATCCTGGATCCGGCCACCCTGACTCCGGTGCCGGCCGGACAGGTCGGGGAACTCGTCGTGACAACACTCAAGAAGGAGGCGACCCCTCTTATCCGGTACCGCACCCACGACCTCACGCGGATCCTGCCGGATCCTTGCCCGTGCGGAAACCCTTTCCCCAGGCACGACAGGATCCTCGGCCGCAGCGACGACATGTTCACGTTCAGGGCCGTGAACATCTTCCCGAGCCAGGTCGATCATGTGCTGAGTGGCATCAAGGGCTTGGGGAGCGAGTTCCAAATCCATTTGCGCCATGATGAGACTGGCAGGGAACGGATGCTCGTCCGGGTGGAACGGGTCATGGGCGCTTCGGAGGAGGACGACTCGGGACTGGCGGCTTCGGTGGCTTCGGAGCTGCGCCGAAAACTCCTGGTCAGGACCGACGTGGAGATTCTCCCGTATGGGAGTCTCCCCCGAACGGATCGCAAGAGCCGACGGGTCTTCGATTTTCGGAACCCAGCCAATTCGAGCGACCGCTGAGCGCTCCCAGGGGGCCATCGCTTCAGGAAAGTTTAGGCCCAGGGAGCCGGTCGGCCGGTCCAGACTGTCTAAAGTCAAATCTGCTCCTACCTTAAAAATTCCTGACCGGTCATTCGAAGACGAACATTTCTCTCGAGGCAATCCCTTGAATGGGGTTGCGGGCATGCGGAAAGGCCCTCGCGCCTTAATTTTAAAGTCGGCAAGTTACCGGATGACCGACTTCTCTTGCTGCAGGGACAAGACAGGAGGATTTATTGGCATATTGGCAGAGTTTTTCTGTTGACACGATTCCTGGGTTCATGTAGCATTTTTCCAGTTTTGATAAATGACTGGTCAGTCGAATATACTCACGGCCCGTACGGAGCGGCGTAATGCAGGAGAAGGTCCGCAGGCAGATTCGAGAGATCATAACGAGGGCCGAGCCCCACAAGGACGTGTTTCTCCTGAGACCGCTGAAACAGATTCTTCGCCGGGAGATCTCCCAGGCCGAGGATCTGCCAGGGGACGCGGAGGAAATCATCAAGGATTTTCTTGAAGAGATCATGGACGCTTATGAAGCGTCCAAGCTGCGCTCCAAGAGCATCTTGCGCGAGCTTTTTCTCGAATGTCTCGAGCTGGGGAAAAAGAAGGGCGTGGACAGCGGGGATCTGGCGCGGGAGCTTCTGTATTTCAGTCTCAGGGACTCCGAGGCGGACAGGGGTAAGCGGGCGCGAAAGACCCAGGACAAGCGGGAACGGATTCTTCAGGCCGCTCTCAAGGTGATCTCGGAAAAAGGATACCAGGCCGCCACGATGGAGATGATCGCCGAGAGGGCCGATGTGTCCAAGGGACTTGTGTACCGCTACTACGAGTCCAAGGAGACCCTGGTTCGCGAGTTGGTCAATTCCATGTTCGACAGGCTGGCAGAACAGATCAACGATGCGGTCCATCAGGATCTGGACGCTTTGGATATCATTCAGATCCATGTCCGGAATTACCTTGAGTTCATCGAGAGAAACAAGGACTTTTACACCATGATCCTGAACGCCCGGGACATCATGGGCCCAGCGGCCAGGGCGGAGTACTACACTCGGATTTTGGAACATGCCCCGGTCATGAAGCACAAGATCATCGAGGCGGCCCAGCAGGGAAAGATCAAGTTCACGAGTTTCTTTACGGTGTACTACGGGGTCATGGGATTCCTGGACGGGGTGATCCACAAGTGGCTCCGGTCGAATTGTTCCTATTCCCTGGTCAACGAAGTGCCGATCATCCTCGAAAACTTGTTTTATGGAATGGTGACCGAAGAATACGCGAAAAAACACCGGAAACCGTACCTGGATTGGGTCAAGGAGACCTTTGCCGAAACCGGTCCCGGGGCCAGCCAAACGGACTCAGCTGAGCCATCCGGGAACGAAGCCGGGAGGAGGGCCGAAGAGCAGTCAGCCTAAAGGTTTTTTGGCATGATGAACAGGGCAAGGCCGGCTGCACCAAAGGCGTGCTCCCAAGGGGGATTGCCATGGCAGGAAGAGGGCAGGAAATGGAAGGGATTGCTTTGCTGGAAGACAATGAACTACTGATTGGGCAGCTCTATAGGCAATTTGCTGCAAGACTGCCAAGGCAGGTTCGTTTGTGGGCCAGCCTGGCAGCTGATGAGATGCGTCATGCCTGGTTGCTCAAGACCGTCCGCGCCCGTGTATCATCCGCGCTGGCCAGAAGGGATGATTCGGCCAGGTTCGATCTCAATTCCCTGGCCACCTTCAGGGACTTCATGAAAGGGCTTCTCTATGGGACGCTGGAAAAAGACCTGAGCGCGGAGGGAGCCTTAAGAACCGCCCTGTACATCCAGTGGTCTTTGCAGGAGCAGGAGGTTTTCCGTCACGAAGACCGGGACCCAGGCGAATTGCGCTCGGTCCTTCAAACCCTGGCAGCCGGGAACTACAGCCATACGGAAAGACTCATAAGGGCCCTGAAAAGGGCGGAATCTCAGCGGAGTCTGAACCGCGGGGCGTGGACGGCCGGTGTCGAGGACCGGGCGGCGCAGATAGCCAGCCTTCCGGTCGTGGAGGAAACCTTCAATCATCTCGGGTACTTTTCGGCTTGAGAGCGGTCTTTTGGCCGCAAGGTGGCTTGGCAGCTCCGGTTGTCTCCAACGGGTCTGAAAGAAAGGGAAAATTACTCAGGCAGAGATTGCTCCCCGGTTTCTGCGAATTCACATCGCCCGAGTATTTCCTGAAGCAGCCCTTGACCGCAGGACTGCGTCATACCAGCGTCTGATGAATGACGTGCGGGTTCCTGGTGCCAACGATTGCTCCTCATCGGGAATCCTGCTTCGTGTTTTTTTTAAGGTATTGAATTTCAATAATTTTGTAAAAAACCAGGTCCTTTCCGGTCCGCGTTCTTGACCTCCCGCCCCGAATATTGTGAGCTGCCATATTGACACGGTGCGTTAGATGATTTATATTTGATCCTGGAAAGGGATCAAAGCGAAGAAAACCCATCTGCACCACGGATACGTATAACTTAGGGAGGAAAAAAGATGCGCGCGAACGGTGAGATCCTGAAACCCTATGGGGACGAGGCCCCGCAAATCTGCAAGGCCGTCCGGGAGTGGGCGGAGAGGTTCTGGACCAAGGAAAAGATCGCGGAGGTCGGACTTGCAGGTTTTACCGCCCTTCTCTTTGGGTTTCTGTTCTACTGCCTCTACAACGGCCTGAACAACCAAATCATCGTGGGCTTCTAACCCCGCTGTGTCCGCTTGAGAGCCTCGAGGGCCGACTCGGTCGAAATGCCGGGTCGGCCTTTTTTGGTTGTGGCCGTCCTGTCGCTCTCGATTCGCCTCCCTACCCATTGCACGCTGGGCCGCTTCACGCTTTTCCCTTTTGACATCCAAGGAGACTATGCGTATGAGAACCGCCTGGAGGAATCAGGCGTGGACAGGAAAGTCTGAAAGAAAGGGGCAGGAGGCAGGAAGATGAACCTCTATGGGAGCTTGTGGTCCAGCGCACGAAGAAACCCTGAAAAAACGGCTCTCGTAAGCGGCTCGAGGAGGGTCTCGTACAGAGAGTTGGTTTGGGCGGTGGAGGACGTTGCCTCCAGACTGGAGGCCATGGGCCTGATCAAGGGCGACAGGATAGGCCTGCTCATGAAGAACGGACCTGAGTTTGTGGCGACCTTCTACGGGGCCATGAAGCTTGGTCTGATCGCCGTAGGCTTGAACGTGATGTTCCGCCGGAGCGAGCTTGAATACATCCTGGAAGATTGCGGTGCTCGGGTCGTGGTGGCTGAACAAGCCCTTGTGGACGTGCTGCGGGAAACGGATCCTGTGGCGAGGGGCGACATAGCTGTGCTGCCTGCCGAGGATGTTTTGAGGGGGGGAGACTTCCATGCCCGGATGGCAACGTCCGGTCCGGCTGGGTGGGAGGACGGGGATGTTAAGCCGTGGGCGGCGCGGGCGGAAGACGACGCGGTCATCGCCTACACGTCGGGCACCACGGGGTTTCCGAAGGGAGCCGTCCACACCCACGAAAATATCTTGGCTCACCTCGAGGGCGTCCGAAGGCATCTGGGGTTCAAAGAAACGGACGTCTTTCTTGCAAGTCTTCCGTTTTTTCAACTTGTGGCGTTCTTGATCCACCCCGTGATGGCTATCCATGTGGGGGGCACGGTCGTGATCCAGCAGAAGTTCGAACCAGAGGGCTTCTTGAGGGCTGCGAAGGCCGAGGGGGTCACGTTTTTTGCCGCCGTTCCCACGATCTACCAGATGCTCGATGCCGCTTCAGCCGAAGCGGGGAGGGCCTTGCGGAGCGTGCGTATGGGAATCTGCGCCGGCTCGCCTCTTTCGGCCGAATTGCGGGAATCTTTCGAGAGAAGGCATTCGTTCCGGATCGTCCATTGTTACGGCATGACCGAAACGGCCCTGATTGTTGCGTGCGAAGATCCCGGCGTTCCTCCGCGGGGCGTCTCTGTGGGTCGGGTCCTGCCGCATGTGCGGGTGAGAATTGTGCGCGAGGACGGAACGCCCGCAAGACCGGCAGAGCCTGGGGAGATCCATGTCGGCGCAGAGAGGGCTTTGCGGGCCTATTGGGGGAAACCCACCGAGACGGCCGAGGCGTTGCGGGAAGGCTGGTTTGCCACGGGCGACGTGGGAAGGTTCGACGAGTTGGAACATCTTCATATCGTGGACCGCAAGAAGGACATGATCATTCGGGGCGGGTTCAATGTATACCCGGCCGAGCTCGAGCGCGTGCTCCTGTCGGATCCTCGGGTCGCCGAGGCTGCCGTGATCGGGATCCCCCACGAGAGGTTGGGGGAAATCCCGAAGGCCTTCGTGGCCTTGCGACACCCAGGAACGGCTACGAGCGAAGACATCCTCGATTTCTGCCGTGAGCATCTTGCGAGCTTCAAGGTCCCAGGCGAGGTCGAGATTGTGGAGCCGGACTTCTTTCCAAGAAATGCCCTGGGCAAAATCGTCAAGCCAGAACTGCGGTCTCGTCTTTTGTCGGATCGGGCCGACCCGGCGAAAAACGGTTCGGTGGCGACTGGGGTCGGAGGACTTGGCGCATTCAGTACGAGAGATCGAAAGTGAACAGGATGTCGTGGTAGGTGCGGATGCCAGCGACCGACGGCTCTCGGGAGGATGCGGCGAGATCTTCGCGGATGGAGTGCTGACCGAGAAGGGAAAGGTGCAGTAGATCCGTGAGATGGTACCGGAACGCGAAAGAAAGCCCGAGGGCCCTTGAAGTCTCTAGGAGGTCGGAGCGTCCGAGGAATGCGCTCCCGGTGTCTCCGTAGCGGAGAGCCATGGCCAGGTCGTAGCGCGCGCTCCGGGGCGAGACTGTCGCTTCCAGTCCGAGTATGCCCGGAAAAGCCGCTGCACCGGCGGAATCGCCGTCGTAGTCGTAATAGGTCACCGACGGAGTCAGACGGAGCCACGGAAGGATCCCGAGGTCGCTGGCGACCCGAAAGCCGCTCCTCGAGATCGAGAAAGGATCGTCTGAAAAGAAGGTTGGCTTGGGGGAACGCCTGGCCGCGAAAAGGGGATGGGCATCCGAATCCAGGTAGGCCCGCTCCCATAGAGCGCTCAGAGTCAAGTTCCACGCATGGTCCAGGAAGACATGTTGGTATTCAACCTCGAAAGAGAACGGCCGGTCCAGGCCCTCTGTGTAAGAGTTGTTTAAGAACGCGTCTTCGGAAAAACCGCCAAATCCATCTGCGTCCAATCCGGTCATCCCGGAAAAAAACAATCGGATCCTGTCGCGTTCCTCAAAGGCAAAATCGACGCTGGCCTCGGTTTGGTAATCACCGGCATCGCCGGCGCGGAGGCCTGCTGGGAGCCGCTTGGCGCCGACAAAGGTTCTCTGGAAATAGGGGCTATCGAAGTTCGATATGGTAATTCTTCGCTTGCTGCCGCTGGCGTGAATGAATTTTCCGTCTCCCAGGTAAATCCCCACATGATCGATTCGTTTCTTTCGTGAGAAAAACAACAGGTCTCCGGGTTGGAGATTTCCCCGCGGCACGGGCTCCAGAAAAGAAAGCCGGTACTGGCTGGCAGCGTTGTGCGGGAGATCCACGCCGAACATGTTGGAATAAACGAAGCTCGAGAAGCCTGAACAGTCCATGCCTTTCAGGCACGCGCCGCCCCTGCGGTAAGGAATCCCCAGGTAATCCTTGAGCTGCTGCTCCAGAGATTCGTCTTCGGATGGACTCTTCTTGCCCGAGCTGGCCGGCTTGGGCTTTTCGCTCGCCCATAGAGCGCCGGGAAGCAAGGAAACGATCAGAACCAAAATGAAAGAGCACACAATAAAAGAAGTGCGGGAACTCTGTCCGGTCATCATGCCTCTCGCAACAGGTTTGCGCCGCCTGAATCGCTACAATGCAGCTCCGCTTGTTTTGGCCACTTGCAAGCGTTGGGCCATGGCGGCCGGACTTTTCAGGTGCCACCGGGGTCCGCGAGGGATTGAAGGGACCTCAAGGGCGATGCGAATTTTGGGTATTATTAGCACAGAGCATCGGCCTTGTAAACAAAAAAGTAAAGAAAAAAGATCGTGGAAGATCAGCCGGTAAGACACGAAAGACCAGTGGGCGAGTGAGCCTTCCGCGATCGTGGCCGTTTTAGACGGCCCTGAGGGACCTGTGCCAGAAAGCTTGGGAACCACCGAGTAGAGCAATGGCTCTCACGAAACAGAAGGGGTTACGGAATCGTACTGGACGAGGCGCAGGAATGCACGATTGGGATCCGCCCCTGGATCGTCGCTGGTGAAGGAAGGGAACAGAAAATCTCGTTGACTTGCCCGGGGGGCTGAATATAATGACCGAGGGTCATCTAGTACATTCAGAGTCATAGCACTACATTATGGGGAAGATCCGATGCAACGGTGGGACGTGATTTTGGTCGGTGCGGGCTTTGGCGGATTATGCACCGGCGCGCTCCTGGCTCGGGCTGGCAAGCGGGTTCTGGTTCTGGAGAAGGAGGGAACGGTCGGAGGCAGGGCCAAGACCGTTCTCTACGGGGGCCACGTATTGGACGACGGGGCTCACATCCCCTCAAGGGCCGGGCATCTTGAGGGAATATTTCTCGACCTCGGGCTCCCCTATCCGGATGTAGTTCCCTTGGAAAAGAGCGAAATCTACCATGAAGGCCGTTGGAAGAGCCCGAGGGAGCTCTTCACCGGGGAGATGTTCAAAAAGGTGCTGGCAGAGATGCAGCGACTGACGCCGGAGGATCTGGCTTCTCTGGACGATACGCCTCTGCGGGACTGGGTCGAGAGGATCTCGGCCGAGCCTGGGATCCAGATGCTGTTTTTCTATTTGGGGTGTGCGACGAGCGTGGGGAATCGGTTCGAGACATACTCAACCGGTGAGATGATTTACATCCTTCAGGAATTTCTCCGGGCGGGACGGAGGCTCAATGAACTGGCAGGCGTGATCCGGGGCGGGATGAAGGCGATTCTTGAACCCCTGGCTCGATACATCCAAGCCCACGGCGGAGAGGTGCGGCTGAACTCCCCTGTTGAGAGTATTGAGATCCGGGACGGCCAAGCCGTCGGCGTCAACGTGGAAAGGGGGGAAAGAATCTTCCATAGCCAAATTCTGGACGTGGAGACCCTCGAAGCCGATTTCGTGGTGGTGACACTCCCTCTTTGGGACCTTTTTTCCGTGCTCGACGAGAGCATGCTCCCGAGGTGGTGGACCGACTGGGTCTCTTGGCTTGCAGGCAAGGTGAGTTACGCCTGGAGCGTGATCTACGGCCTGGACGAGCCTCTGTTTGACTTGGGGACTTTCCGGTGGGCGCCGAACCTCCCTCGCAGCGGCTTCTCGGGAATCTTTTTCCCCATGCCGACCTATGGAGACGGGGCGGGCCAGTTCCAGTTCCATGTCTCCTATCAGGGCCACTACGACGAAATGCCGGATCTGCTGCGATCAAGCAGGGCCTCTGTGCGACGCAAAGCCCGGGAGATCATCGCCATGCTGGAGCAGGAATCGGTGGAACTCTACCCTGCGCTGAAAAAAGGCTGGCGGTGGCGCGTGGCCCATGCCGGTGTGTACGGCATCGCCCAGTCACCAGGCTTCGTGGGGTACAAGAGACCGTCCATGAGAGTGCCCGGCGTGCGGAACCTTTTTCTCGTCTCGAACACGGTCAGGGAGGCTAGGGGGATCAGCATGTCGGCAGTCGGGAAATGCGCGCGGATGGCGGCAGAAGCCATCCTGTCGGGTGAATGAATCTGGGAGCAAAAAAGCGGAGGATTCGCGCATGCCGGGAAAGCTCATGGCAGATCCGGATCTGTGTGTAAACTGTCGGATGTGCGAGATGGTTTGCTCCCTCACCAAGGCCTCTGTCTTCAACCCGTCGAAGGCGAGAATTTGGATTGACAGGCGGGAAGGAGGGTCTTTGGTCCAGGTCCACCACTGTCGGCATTGCGTGGTTGCGCCCTGCGTCAAAGCCTGCCCGGTCCAGGAGCCAAAGCCGATTTGGAGAGAGCCGGCAAGCGGGATCGTGCGACTCGAGTCGCAACGGTGCATCGGCTGCTGCGAGTGCTTGAGGGCGTGTCCTTTTGGCGCCGTGCGGTTTGATCCTCAGGAGGAGCGGGCTTTCAAGTGCGACCTGTGCGGCGGAGATCCGGAGTGCGTGAAGTGGTGCCCGACCGGTGCGATCCGGTTTGTGGATATCAAGGCGATGGGCACATGGAGGGCGCGGTCCAAGGGTCTTGGGGGCCTGCGCTCTTCCCAGGGGGAATGAGAGATGTTCGGGTGGACCGGTCGCCTTCTTCGGGTAGACCTGGGATCGGGGACCATTCGGGTGGAAGAGACGCCCCGCGGGCTTCTACGGCGCTTCCTGGGGGGCAGGGGACTGAATTCCTATCTTCTCTTTTCCGAGGTGAAGGCCGGCGCGGATCCCTTGGGCGAGGAAAACAAGCTTTTCTTTGGCACTTCGCCCCTCACCGGAACCGGCCTGATGAGTTCGGGGCGGATTCACGTGACGGCAAAGTCTCCCTTGACCGGGATTCTTGGCGATTCGAACGCGGGAGGGCACTTCGGTCCCGAGTTGAAATGGGCGGGCTACGACGGACTGATTCTCGAAGGCTCGGCTGGCGCTCCCGTGTATCTGTGGGTGGACGACGATCGGGTGGAGCTGCGTGACGCCTCTCGGATCTGGGGGAAGACCGTTTCGGAGACCTTCGAGGGGATCTGGAGCGAACTGGGTGACCCAAGGGTGCGGATTGCGGCCATCGGTCCTGCCGGCGAAAACCTTGTCCGGTATGCGTCGCTGATGACGGACTATGGGAACGCCTGCGGCAAGACAGGGATGGGCACGGTCCTGGGAGCCAAGCGGGTCAAAGCCATTGCGGTCCGCGGAACTCGGGGGTTTTGCGCGGCCGATCCCCAGGGATTCAAGGCTCTTGCCCGGGATCTTTTGGATCGCCTCCTCAAGACGCCAGCTTACCGGGTTTTCTCCCGTTTTGGAACGCTCTCGTACCTTTCCCTTTACAACCGCCAGGGAAGAAGCCTCGCCAGGAACGCCCAGCAGACCGGCGAGATCCCGTATATCGACAGGTACGAACCGTCCCGGCTCATGGAGCATGTCACGCGAAACGTGGCCTGCTTCGGGTGCCCGATCCACTGCAAGCACGAATTCAGGATTCGGCGGGGACCGTTCGCAGGCGAGAAGGGCCACGGCACCGAGTTCTGCATCTTGAGCGCCCACGGGCCGGCCTGCGGAAACGAGGATGAGACGGCTGTCCTGAAGATCAACAATATTTGCAACGAATACGGGATTTGCGGTGACACCTCGGGTATCGTTCTGGCGGCGGCCTTCGAGTGGTATCAACGGGGGATCGTGACGCTTCGGGATACCGATGGATTGGCCCTGGAGTGGGGGAACACCGAAGCGCAGATCGAACTTCTGATGAGAATCATCCGGCGGGAGGGCTTCGGGGATCTTCTGGCAGAAGGGTCGGCTCGGGCTGCGCGGGCGATCGGCAAGGGCGCCGAGCGATACGTGTCCCATGCCAAGGGAGGGGACGTGGATCAGGTGGACATTCGCACCCTGAAGGGTTGCGCCCTTGCCGACGCGGTTTCGAGCCGGGGCGCGGATCCTCAACGGGGTTGGCCTTCGGCAGAGTTCTATCCCATGAAGGCTGAGGAAGCCAGGCGTCTTTTTGGCAACGAGAAGGCGGCGGATCCAAACGGATATGAAGGGAAGGCGGCCCTTGTGAATTATTACGCGTCGCTCTGTACCTTGTGTGACGTCTTGGGGCTTTGCAAGTTCTCGAGCGCGTGGTTCAACAATCCCATCGGCGTGCCGGAAATGGCCGCGCTTGTAACGGCTCTTACCGGGATGGAGACGACAGAGGAGGCGCTCTGGGAGACAGCGGCCCGCGTGCACAACCTGGAGCGGGCCTATCTGGTTCGGGAAGGGATTCGGAGGGCCGACGACAGGGTGCACGGACGGATGATGGAGGAAGCTGTTTCCACAGGTCCTCACAAGGGCGCCCGGATCGACCCCCAGAAATTCGAACAGATGCTGGACGAGTACTATGATCTCATGGGATGGGATCGGAGCACGGGGATCCCGAAGCGGAGCACCCTGGAGCGGATGGATCTGAGGGAGGTCGCCGAGGAGCTTTCCAGCCTGGGAATTCTTGCCGAAGACGAGGAGACCTCCCGGGCTTTCTGAATCTGGCTTTGTAGAAGGAACGAAGAAAGTGGATCCCGCAGAAGTAGTTCGAAGGTACTTCCGTCTGATCAACGAAGAAAAGTTCGATGAGTTCTTCGGACTTTTCGACTCTAATGCTTCTCTTTCTGCTCCCTTCGGTTACAGCGGTCGAGGTCTCGAGGCGCTCAAGGGGTACTATCTGCAGGTCCCGCAGTATTATGCGGAGCATGTGGACGAACCCGTCGAGATTCTTGCATGCGGCGACCGAGTCTCAGTGCGAATCGAATTCAGGGGAAGGACCCGTAAGGGCGTGCCCGTTCAGTTTCGGGCAGCGGACTGGTTCAGGGTGAAAGACGGGAAGATTCTCTCAGTCGAGATTTTCTTCGATAGCTACAGTCTTTACAAGACCGTGGCGGGTGCTTCTGGGAAGTAGGCGCGGCGGCGGAGAGCGCGATTCCGGGAGGTTTCGATGGGGATGCTGGACGGACTGGTGGCCCTTGTGAACAGCGGCCGGGAGAGACTCGGGATGGAGATGGCCCGCGCGCTCGCAGGGCAGGGGGCGGCTGTCGTTTTGAGTGGCCTTCACGGGCGTCGGTCCGAAGGGCCAAGGCAGACCACGGAAGGCGGTGCGTCCGAGGAAGGCCTTGTTCGGGATGGGGGCGTAGAAGTTGCAGCAGGGGACACCGCGACCTTGGAGGGTGCTCAGGCTGTTGTAGAGAAAGTCCTTTCTCGACACGGAAAGGTAGACATCCTGGTAAACGATCATGGAGCTGTTCGATCTGGATCGTTCCAAGTTCTGCGTCCTCGGCAGTGGGAGAGAATCCTGCAGGCCGTCCTAAAATCTGCCTTCTGTTGCGTCCGGGCTGCGGCTCCCCACATGCAGCGGCAGGGCTGCGGGCGTCTCGTGCACGTGCTTCCAAGCGAGGCTCTGTTTGGTTGCGGAAAGCAGGCTGCTGCCAATGCCGCTTTCATGGCTCTTGTGGGGCTGAGCCGCAATGCGGGTATCGAGCTGGAACGCTTTGGGATTACTTCCAACTGCATCGCGATCCATGGAGCCGCCAGAGGCAGGGCCGAGCGTAAAGGGCCTTCTGAAGAAGCCCGGGCTGTGGAGTTCGGGTATGGCGGAGCGGAAGTTGGGCGGACAGTGGGCGCTCTGGCCGTTTTTCTTGCCTCGGATCGGGCCGCGGCGATCTCGGGGCAGATCTTTGGAGTTTACGGCAAGGAGATCCTGCTCTTTTCCCAGTCCCGCATCGCCCGGAGTGTCCACCGCGCTGACGGCTGGGACCTGAAGAGTCTAGAGAAAGCTTTAGAGCCGGCGCTGGCGGCCCATTTCACGCCGCTGCGAGGGCCTGCTGCGGGGATTGGGTGGGATCCTTTGCCTTGAGAACGGATTGGAAGGATTTGGGTGGAGCGACCATGGGGACTCTCGAGGGGAAAGTGGCCGTTGTCACGGGTTCGGGCCGAGGGATCGGCAAGGCTGCGGCGTTGCATCTGGCCCGCGAAGGGGCCCGGGTCGTCGTGAACGACCCGGGGGGGTCGGTTTCAGGAGCTGGCGAGGATCCTGACGTTGCGGAAAGGGCGGCGGCGGAGATCCGAAATGCCGGCGGAGAAGCCGTGGCCAGCCGGGAGTCCGTTGCCACGTGGGAGGGTGCGAGCCGGATCGTGCAGACCGCTGTGGAACGGTTCGGGAAAATCGACATCCTCGTGAACAATGCGGGGATTTTGACCGACCGCCCGATTTGGGAAATGAACGAGAACGAGTGGGATGCGGTCGTGAACGTCCATCTGAGCGGGTCTCTTTACTGCGCCAGGGCTGCAATCCCCCACATGCGGGCTCAACGGTGGGGAAGGCTGATTTTCATGTCATCCACAGCAGGCTTCATCGGAACGCTCAGCCAGGCGAATTACGGGGCTGCGAAGATGGGCCTGTTGGGCCTTTCCCGCAGCCTTGCGTTGGAACTCAGGCGGTGGAACATTACGTCGAACTGCATTGCTCCCTTTGCCTGGACCCGAATCCCTGCGGCGGTCCAGGTTCCGAACGAACAGATGCGCGAGATTGTGGACCGGTTGTTCAAAGGCATGACCCCTGAGCACGTCGCCCCTCTCGTCGCGTTCTTGGCGAGCGATGCGGCTTGCCGGATCACGGGGCAGGTGCTCGGCGTGCGGGGGAAGGAGATCTATCTGTTCAGCCAGCCGGCGGTGGTGAGGAGCCTTCACCGTTCAGCCGGGTGGGACCCAGAGGAGATCTCCCGCGTTCTTGAGCCGACCTTCAGGCCCCACTTCACTCCCTTGGACAACTCCGCCACGTTTTTTACCTGGCCAGCGCTTCTCTGAGACGGACACGGGCACCCATGAGCCTGCCGGACCCGATTCGGGTTGCGGTTCCTTTTCCTTTGCCCCGCTGGAGCTCCGAGCGAGGCGTTTGACCCATCTTCTACAGTTTCTTTGGGTTGCGAAAATCAGGATGTAGCCGATTCAATAGGTTACGAGCGTTTGGAGTTGATTTGGGGCCGCTGCATGGTGCCACGTTGACCAAATTATTGTGGATTATTCTCTTGACAATACTAAGCATAAATTGTATTCTCATGGTGTCCTGAATGGAGGGCGCCATGTTTTTCCGCGCAAAGAAATCCGGGCCGAGAACGTACTTG
>Ga0101944_10000726_pt1 | contig 88292 bp, 73 predicted proteins | sample DewCreD2012metaG_FD_75245 | JGI IMG/M metagenome (GOLD analysis project Ga0101944, IMG submission 75245) | Hot spring sediment bacterial and archeal communities from British Columbia, Canada, to study Microbial Dark Matter (Phase II) - Dewar... ... | reverse complement strand
CATCATTATATCGCAAATAATTAACTTAAATTTTGCTTGTGAAATTTTTTTTATAGCTGTTTCGGCTTCTAACGCATAATCAACTGTAAAGTTATTGATTTCACAAATTCTTTTAATCGAATCGACGACAACCTGTTCATCATCAACAATCAATATGTCAAATTCTTCTTTCATTTATGCCAATGGTAATTTAATTGAAAATGTTGTTCCTTTTCCAACTTCACTATCTACGTTAATTGTTCCGTTATGATTATCAATTATACCCCACACAATTGCTAAACCGAGTCCGGTTCCTTTCTGCCCTTTGGTAGAGAAGAAAGGTTCAAAAAGTTTTGGAATATTTTCTTGTGCAATACCACAGCCATCATCTTTTATTTTTATTTCTACAAATTTTCGGTCGCCACCACGATCAATAAATTCCCATTTTTGCCAATTATCATTGAATGAAGCACAGCCTAATAAATATCCCTGATTAGGAATAATTAATTTATATACAGGTCCATTACATTTAGGGCATTTTTCGTTTTTGTCAATTAATGAAACATCGCAAGTAGGACAAGTAAGATTGATCGATTTATTTTTTGACAAATTTATACCAAAGAAATGTCTATTACTACCATAAACAGGATCGAGGTTAATAAATCCTTCTATTCCATTGGATTTGATTTTAAGCTGGAGAGAAGGAAGTCCACCAATTTTGAACTCTTTATAAATAAAACTATGGTTCTTTGGACACACTGCAGATTTAATTTGTGTGTTCCCTTTTGGCGGCAAACTTATAAGATTTGTAATTATTTCAATGGTTCCCCCTTTAGGTCCAATTGCATCGATGGCGTTCAACAAGAGATTTAAACATACTTGTTGAATTTGATTTGCATCTGCTGTTACTTTTGGAAGTTGCTCATTGAATTTAGTTGAGAGATTTATATTACTATACTTTAGTTGATTGTTTACTACACTGATTGCACGTTTTATTATATCGTTAATATCTACCTGATATTTTTTTGGTGCAGATTGACGTGCAAAATCGAGCAAACCCTTAATAATTTCTCTGCTACGCATCGTTTCTCTTACAATAACATTCAGGTCTTCTTGCATTTGCGGATTATCTTTAGTTCGTTTAAGAAGAAAACTGCTGTAAGTAAGCACACCCGTAAGTGGATTATTAATTTCGTGAGCAACACCGGCGGCGAGTCTGCCTAATGATGCCATTTTATCTGATTGCATTAACTGAAGGTGTGTTTCTTCTAATTTGCTAATCATTTTATTGAAAGACTGCCCCAGATAACCAAGCTCGTCATTTCCCAGATTTGTTATTGTGTAATTAAGATTACCAAGCGCAACTTCATTTGTTGCCTTGACTAATTCTTTGACGGGTTTATCAATCCATTTTTTTACGAATAATCCAATAATCAATCCGAGAGCAATAACAGAAACAACAGCTAATATCAAAACTCTAATTTGATTCTTTTTTAGTTGCCGGTCTATTGGTTCCAAGGATATACTTACATCAAGAACTCCTAACACTGTAGCATCTGCAGAATGGGCATGACATTCAGCTTGCCAACAAGATTTTTCATTATAGATTGGATTAACTATTCCCATTATTCTTGTCGAGTCTGGATGAAGTTTGAATATCCGGGTTCTATCCTTCATAGGAAGTTTTTCAAGCGGTTTGTTTTCTGCGTGGCATGCATAACAGCTTTCAGCTTTTTTATCTAACATCTGACCAATTTCATCTTGTTTTCTTGAATAAATAATCATTCCTTCTTTATTGAGTATTCTTACATCATAAATAGTAGGGTCTTTACCAATTGTCATTATTGTTTCTTGAATTTGATCTCTTTCATTAAACAACATACTATATCTTGTGCTGTTCTTAACTGTTTCGCTCAGCTGATTAGCGTGTCTTTCAACCTCTGCAAGAAGCACATCATTCTGTGAACTTATATTGAAGTAAGAATAGACCCCGATAATTACTAACGAGGTCAAGCTTACTACAATTGTAAGTTTAAGACCAATTCTTTTAAAAATTCCTATTTGACTAAGACCTTTCATTTTACCGCTTAATTAATTTGCCCGGTATATTTTTAGGATAAGATAAATCCTCATGACAATCGCTGCAAACAGGTTTAGAATATGATTTATCTTTATGACAACTTTCGCAATCAAGTTCACCGTGTGTTTCGTCCAAAACTATTCCTGTTACTTTATGATTGAAATTATCCCAACTCCAAGTGCCATGACATGTTACACAATCTTTATTTAATCCTGTAAACTTAGCCGGAGTGGTATGGCATCTTACACAAGTCAATTTCGAATGGAATTTTGAAATATCGAATCCTGTTGTAATCTTATGATTAAATCGTTCGGCTTCTTTATTTGAATGACAGGAAGAACAATTATTTTTGACATCGTGACAACTTGAACATCTTTTATGTTGTTCTGCGAATGTTCTCTTAACATCTACCGTTTTTTTAATTTGAGAATGACATTTTGCACAGCTTTCGTTTGAATGGCATTGTGAACATTCTAATCCAAATAAATCTGTATGATCGTTATGATAAAATGTAACAAACTTGCCTCTATCAGTTTTTGTATTGTATAAGATTTTATCTGGAGTTTTAATTTCGGGATGAATTCTTTTAGATTTTTCATCTTTTGCTTTTACGGGTTTTAATTCTGCTTTTTCTTTTATTACGTGGCATTCATTGCAATCAGTTTTACCGCTCCATGATCTGTGACAGTTCATACATTGTTGATGGTAAGCGCCCTTCAAGTCAGGTTTTGAAATATCGGCTCTTTTCCTTGTTGTTTCGTGACAGTCTGAACATCCTATAACATTGCCCGGAGGATTATAATGATGACAGGTTTTACATCCACCTGTCATGTCAGCCATTTCTGCATGAGCGAGGTGGGAGAATTTTACCGGCGCATAAATATCTGTGTCTCGTAGTTTATCAATTACAATTACACGAGGACCTTCTTCTGGCTTTTGATCTATTCTTATAAGACTTTCTCTTGGACAAGGTTTGATGCATGGATTTTCCTTTGTCGGAATTGTGCAAGAGTGACAGTTAGAACAAGTCAAATTAAGATTTGCGTGTGTTCCGCTCAGTTTTGTTTGTCCAAGCACAATGTAAGGCAAAGATACCAATAATATTGTTATTATAATTTTTTTCATAGCTACACACTCCTTATGGAGAACTTTGCTTTTGTAACTGTTGGTTGAGGAACGCTAACAATAGGGAATATCATTACAAAAGCCCTGAAGAGTAATATTTCAAGAGCAATAAATCCGGCTGTTACCGAAATCTCTCCTATTGATGGGAAATAATTTTGAAAAACATAAGGAGGGTTGTAAGCAACAATAAAATTATTCATTCTATTCAGAAATACTCCGAAGATTACTAAGAAAGCTGCAATAGTTAATCCAAGCGGAGATTTATGAATTTGAGGGGACATAAATAATCTTAACGGAACAATAACACCTATTACAATTTCTATTACAAACATTACACTTGCAGTATTGAACTCGGTTAAGTAGACGAAAGTTTGTCTGATAACCATATCGCCTAATTTAAACGAAAGATAAATTCCTAAAAGTGGGGCAACCATATTGCCAAGATTAGACATGATATTTGTTTCAGGTTTTAATCCGAACGATTTTGAAGTCAAATATGATTCGAAGATTACCATTGGGAATCCAACCGCCATTGCAGAGAGCAAAAATAATAATGGTAGTATTGGTGTTTGCCAGAGAGGATGCATTTTAGGTCCGGCAATTATCATCAATGTACCAAGTGAGGATTGATGTAAACAAGAAAGAACAACTCCGGCAATAATGAAAATGAACATTGTTTTATCTAATCCTCTGTCGAGAGCTCTTAATAGTCTATCAAGTGGAACATTAAAACGACTTAAAAATCCGGGCAGATTAACCCTTCCTATAAATCTTTCAGTTACAATTGGTAAAAATTCTATGTAAAGAACGGTCAAGTAAATCATAACACACATACCAACTTCGAACAATGCAGAATTTCCGTTCCACATAATAAGTGGATGCCAAATGTAATAGTATCGTCCAAGATCAATAGCAACACTAATTGCTACAAAAGTATAGCCAAGCATTGCTGTTAATAGTGCCGGTCTTGTTATTAGATGATATTCTTCTTTATGCATTATATGACCAAGCGCAGCAGTAGTGAATCCACCAGCAGCAAGAGCTACACCGGCAGCGACATCAATACCGATCCATATTCCCCACGGGAACTCATTAGATAAATTGGTAACAGCTCCTATTCCAAATATTAATCTTGCTAAAACAAATAATAATCCAACGGCAGCAATTATGGAAAGGATTATTACAGTTGGTGTAAAGAATCTTCTGGGTAGAGGTACCGGTTTCATATTTTCACTCATGATGTACCTCCTTGTTTTTGTTCGATTCAGCTTTCTTTTTATTAATCCACATTACACCTCCAAGAAGTGCATAGAGAGCAACAGGAGGAACAAAATAAGCAAAGATTCCATGTTGGATTGCTTCACTAACGCCAGGAGCCGGATTGGTTCCTAATTTAGGGAATTGTAGTTCGGAAAAATCTTTACTTGCTAAATAAAGCCAACTTGTTCCACCAACTTCGAATTCACCAAAAACATGATTGATATATCGTTCCGGATAGAGACTTATTTTTTGATGAGCACGTTCTATTAAAGATTTTCTTGTTCCATAAGTAAGAACTTCCATTGGACAGATTTCAACACAAGCTGGTAGTTTTCCTTCTTTTGTCCGGGTGAAACAGAAATCGCATTTTTTGATTTCCGGATGCCAAGCTTTTTCGAATTCAAATGATGGTATTTGGAAAGGGCAAGCTACCATACAATACCGGCAACCAATACATTTGTCGCCATCCCAAATAACAGAACCATTTTCTTCTTTTGAAAAAGCCCCAACAATGCAAGCTGATACACAAGCCGGTCTGTCGCAATGCATGCATTGTACTTTTACATTAATTAGGAATTGTTCTGTTTCTTTCGGTTCATATTCGTTTACTACTGTTAAAGCGTGTGCATCGGGTCGTCTCATTTTTTCAAATACTGATCTGTCATCGTAAGATTCGAGAGGTGGGGTCGGTAGGTGATGTGCAGTTTTACATGCCCATTCACATTTTCTACAACCTATACATACTGTTGTATCAACTAGCACACCCATTCTGTTTTCATCTAATACATACTTGGGTCCGGCTTTTACAGTTTTTGTAGAAAGCCCTGTTATTCCAGCTCCAATAAGAGCAGAAGTCTTAAGGAATTTTCTTCTGGATTCGTTCAACATTCAAACCTCCATATTATGGTAAACCAAAAAAGTTTACTTTGTTTTGATTAATTGGAGTTTATTATCCATTTCTAACATACAATTTTAAGAGAAGTTTGTCAATTTAAAGATAGTGCAAAATGGATTTTCAGCTATTTTATTTATTTTTTTTTATCTTCTCTCCCCAAAATTTCATTTCTAAAAAAACTATGGCTAAAAAAAGAAAAGATATAGAAGAACTAAGACAGTTAATTAATGATTTGGATGAAAACATTATAAAATTACTTTCCAAAAGAAGAGGATTGAGTAAAGAAGTAATCCTTGCTAAAGAAACTACCAAAAGCCCTATAAGGGATCAATTAAGAGAAGCTGAATTATTAAAAAGAATAATTAGGATCGGAAAAAAGGAAGGGTTGGATACAACTTACATTACTAAGATTTTTTACGAAATAATAGAAGACTCAGTTAGATTACAACAAAAATTTGTTCAGTCAAACATTAATAAAGATAAGAAGAAAAAGATCAATATAGCTATTCAAGGAATAGAAGGATCTTATAGTTATTTGGCAGCGAAGAAATATTTTTCGAATTCAAATTTGAGACTCAATTTTTTATTTAAGAGGAGATTTGATGAGGTAATTGATTCAGTTGAAAAAGGTGAAGCTGATTTAGCAATCCTTCCGATTGAGAATACAACATCAGGTGGAATTAACGAGGTGTATGATCTTTTATTACATACATCACTTTCAATAATAGGAGAAGAGAAGTTTCCGGTTAATCATTGTCTTGTTGGTATAGGGAACACAAAAGTAGATAAACTCAAAAAAATTTATGCGCATTATCAAGCAGCTGCACAGTGCAGCAAGTTTTTAGAAAATTTTCCGAATACATCAATTGAATATTTTGTTGATACTGCAATGTCTGTTCAGAAAGTTAAGGAAGAAAACAATCCTTACTTTGCAGCGATTGCCAGTGAAGAAGCAGCAAAACTTTTCGGTTTAAAAATACTTGTAAAAAACATAGCCAATCAAAAAGAAAACTACACCAGGTTTTTAATTTCATCAAGGAAACCGCAAACAATAGATAAGAGAATTCCATGTAAAACATCAATCATTATGGCAACATCTCAAATGCCGGGTTCTCTTGTTGAAGCATTAAGTGTTTTCAAAAAATATGATATTAATCTTACAAAATTGGAATCGAGACCAATTATTGGGAATGCATGGGAGGAAATGTTTTATCTGGATTTTGAAGGAAATATTCAGGATGAAACAATTCAAAAATTACTTGATGAATTAGGACGGTATGTTAGATTCATGAAAGTGCTTGGAAGCTATCCTTCACAGGAATTAGTAAGGACAAAATTAGAATTATGGAAAATTGATAATGCCGATGATAAGAAAAGTGAATTAGAAAAGGCGGATGTAAAAAAAGAAGTCCCCCTAATAATAACCAAGAAGAATAAAAGTTATCGTTTGGCAAGCAGAGAATACAAAAAGGAAGACACGATAATTAAGGTAAAAGATGTTCTAATTGGCGGAAATAATTTTGTTGTAATGGCCGGTCCATGTTCTGTTGAATCAAAAGAAATGATACTTGAGTGTGCACAGGAAGTGAAAGAATTTGGCGGACATATTTTGAGAGGCGGGTGTTTCAAACCTCGAACATCCCCTTATAGTTTTCAGGGACACGGTTTGGAAGCACTTGATGATCTTACACAAGCCGGAAAATATTATGATCTGCCGGTTGTAACGGAAGTACTTGATACTACAACTGTAGCCATGGTAGCCAAGTCTGCAGATATACTTCAGATAGGTGCTCGTAATATGCAGAATTTTGCATTACTAAAGGAAGTTGGTAAAACACAGCGACCGGTACTACTCAAGCGTGGAATAATGGCATCGATAGATGAACTTCTTAATGCAGCTGAATACATTTTATCTCAAGGTAATCGCCAGGTAATCTTATGTGAAAGAGGAATCCGGACATTTGAAACAGCAACAAGAAACACATTAGATATAAGTGCAATTCCTGTTTTGAAAGAACTTACACATTTACCGATTATCGTCGATCCATCGCATGCAATCGGTCAACGCGATAAAGTTGTTCCACTTGCAAAAGCAGCAAAAATAGTTGGTGCACATGGCATTATGATCGAGATACATCCTGATCCTGAGAAAGCACTAAGCGATGGAGAGCAATCGCTCTACTTTAGTCAGTATGAAACTTTGATGAAGGAATTGGCAAACTTATAATACTCGATTATAATTTTTTCTGAACTTGAAGATAAATTAAATAATAACTAGCACTAGTTTTTGCAAATGATAATCCGTAATCCAATCCTAAACCCAGATGAATTCCATTTCTTTCAGTTTCGGAAAAATCGATTCCGCACATAACATTAAATGAAGCGCCCGGTTCCCATTCGTTAATATCTCCAAAAGTTCTATCATTCATATAAATTATTCCGGTGCCATGTTCTAAATAAATTATTTCATTCAAGTCAACTCGTAAAATAGTTTTCAAGTAATAAGATTTGATGAAGGGATAATATCTTAATTTTCTGCTTTCGGGAAGGAAGTATTCAAGTTTCTGAGCGTATAAAAAACCAGTTCTAAATGTAAGATCATTCGAAAACCATGGTACAAAATCCAAGTAAATGGAGGTGCCCAAACTTGTAACCGAAGGGGAATTTCCTTTTACTTCACCAAATCCCCAATTAGCTCCAATACTTACAGAGTTTATTTGTGCAACAGAAACAGAACAGAGCAAGATTATCAATATAAATGTATTATATAGAAATGATTTCATAATATCTGACGGTAAAAAACCATTGATAGTATTAATTATACTTTTCGAGACGCGGTTGATCAGTTGCCCACAAAATTATATAAACAACCAAACCCGGAATTATAAAAGTTACTAATGTCAGAATAACCCAAGCTAATCTTACAAAAGCAGTATTGATCTTAAAATAATCTCCGATTCTCTTACAAACCCCGCCGATAATTTTGTCATTATTGTTCATATCTATTATTGAAAAAATAATGCAAGCCATACATTTTTTTCGTTTGGATCGGTGAAATCCACTCTGTGTTTTTTGTGAGCAGGAATGATAAAGTAATCACCGGGAAATAATTCTATACTGTTGCCGTCATCAAAAGAAATAATTGCATTACCTGAAAGAAGTAATACAAATTCATTTTTATCCTGATCATACCAGAAATTTTTAGGTGATGAATGTCCCTCGGAGACAATCCTTTCCATTTTCAGAGAATTATTTTGAAAGATAATCTCAAGAAATTCTTCGTCGGATTTTTCAGGTATATCGTGAAAAATATTTTTAACGTTTATATCGCTCATTCAGGGTAATCCGCTATAATAAGTTTGAATTCATTCGAATTGCTTGCCTCTCTTAGAATAGTTTCAACCTCGAATGGATCGAGTGGATTTGCAATGTGCATCATCGATTTTTCAAAACCGGCAAGCATGTGTCGCAATATTTTTTTGTTAATCATTTGTCCGCCGGTCGCGGCAGCTTGCTTATTATAAAACAATAACACCTTAATTGGCAATTCACGTTGTAAGAGTTCAATCAATCCGGTCATCCCGGCAGAAATAAATCCGAAGTCGCCGCTAAGTGCCCAAACATTTTTGAATCCGGATAAGTAAGCGCCAATAGCAAGAGGAATTGCGCCGCCCATGTAGGTAACAATATCAACACAATCATAAGGGGGAAAAGCAAAGGAACTCAAGCCACTGGTATCTCCAGTTACAATATCACCTCTGAAGTTTTTGAAAACATCGAACAGTGGAGCGTACTTAACAGCAGTATTTTTAGCTCTTTCAGGAAAATCAACCGGTACTATAGGCAAGTCGGGTCTTAAAATTGAAGTGGTGTCTCCATCAAATTTTTTTGCAAGAAAAATTTTGTACTGATAATCGGCAAGCATTGGATGTATAACATGCTGGTAGACATCTCTCTTGTATGTAAATTTTTTCTTAAGATTATTTTTAGATTCGAAAGAGGTTTCGTTTTTAATTTCTAATGCATCGACAAGTAAAACAACCGGTAGTTTTATTCTTTCAGATTCATGATACGTATTGATTACATCATCATAAATTGTTTTTACTGTTGATTGAACGAAGCGCACCGGAAATCCTTGCAGAATTGGTATTATCTCAAGAATGCTGTCTGAATGTTTACCACTTTTATCTTCGAAAATTATTGTTACAAAGCCGGCTGTAATTTCCGAATAGATAGAATCAATAACACTATTAGCCGCTTTCATTAAACCGTGTGCTTTCATTAAAGATGCAGATCTCTTTCCGCAAATACTTGCGCCGTGAGAAATTGTATAAGCGGCTTCTTCATGGAATGAATATTTATTGTTCTTCAAGCTCAGTTCATTAAATGCCTGAAAAGTTTCTGATCCGCCGTAACCGGGGACATGTGTTACAACATCAACACCAAGATCTATTAGTGCTTGTGCAATCGCATTTGCAACGGTTGTTTTCATATTCTTTCCTAAGAATTATAAATTAAACGTGAATCAGAAATAAACACAAAAAATTTTTAGTCTATTTACTTATAAAAGATTTTTAAAATCGCTGCCGGTCGGATTTTGAAAAATTCTCAACTCAAACTCCGGAATAACAGCAAGAATATGATCGAAGATATCAGCTTGAATATTTTCGTAATCAGTCCAGTTTGTAGTATTTGCAAATACATAAATTTCCATTGGAATACCTTCGGGTCCCGGTGGAAGCTGACGAACCATGAAAGATAAATCTTTTCTGATATTGTTATTTTGTTTGAGATACTCAATTAAATATGCGCGGAAGGTACCAAGGTTTGTTAAATGTCTTCCGTTAACGAGTGTAGATTCATCAATATTGTTTTTTTTATTATACTCTTCAATCTCGTTTAACTTATTTTTTAGATATTCTTGGATAAGCTGAAATTTAGAAAATTTGTTCAGCATATCATTGTTACAGAATTTTACACTCGATTGATCGATGAATACTGCGCGTTTAATTCTCCTTCCGCCGGAAAGAGTCATCCCTCGCCAGTTCTTGAATGAGTCTTCAATCAATTTGTAAGTAGGTATTACAGTAATAGTTTTATCCCAGTTTTGAACCTTAATAACATTTAGCGAAATATCTATTACGTCACCATCAGCAGCGTATTTGGGTACTTCTATCCAGTCGCCGACTTTTACCAAATCATAAGATGAAATTTGAATGCTCGCAACGAATGAAAGAATAGTATCACGGAAAACGAGTAATAAAACAGCGGTAAGGGCACCTAATCCAGTTAATATTGTCCAGGGCGATTCACCGATCAGATTTCCTATAATCAATATAGAACCGAAGATGTAAAGAATAATAATAACTACCTGGAAATAACCTTTGATTGGTCGCTCTTTGTATTTTTCCGTTACTTCGAAATATTCACTGATTGAATTTAGTAACGCCGTAAGAACAGAAATGAAAATTAAAATGCCGAGTGAACTGATTATTAACTTAAGAGGAATTTTGTATTCGGGTAGAAGATAACTGAAACTGTTTACAATAAAGAGTGGAACGAAATACGAAACACGGCTTAATACGCGGTCGCTAAAAAGTATATCATCAATTTTTGTATTTGTAGATCTAACAAGCTTCTTTATTACTCTGAAAACAATTTTTTTTGCAATGTAATATGAAGCGAAAGCCAGAATGAGAATAATCAGAAATTTAATATTGTTATCAAGCCAGGTGAATTGTTTTAGTATTTCTTGAATTTGTTTTACCACAATTCCTCTCTACAATTCTTAATTCCTTCGGTTCAAAGTTAATAAATTTTTCATACCGATAACCGTATAAATTGTGATCTATTCTACTTAACAAAAAAGTGTGAAAAATTGATTACTTTTCGCCTCGTTTTTAGAATGGAATTATAAATGACGAAGAATGAAAATTATAAAGCTTACCTTGCATGGATTTCTATTTGCATTATATGGGGAACAACCTACCTTGCAATAAGAATAGGTGTTGAAGATATTCCTCCGGTTTTATTTGCCGGATTAAGATGGTTGATTGCCGGACCAATTTTGTTTTTCATATTAAGATTGCGCGGAATGGCTCTACCTAAAAAAGAAGATTTAATCCCCATGGGAATTGTTGGATTAGCACTCCTTGGTATTGGTAATGGGTTTGTTGTGTTTGCAGAGCAATCAGTTCCAAGCGGATTAACTTCGCTCTTAATTACAACTGTCCCTTTCTGGATTGTCGGTATCGAAGCATTTATGCCAAAAGGAGTTCGTTTGAATTTAGTTGTATTGATGGGATTATTACTCGGATTGGTCGGCATGATTTTAATATTTGGTCATGATTTAGGAAGTTTGTTAGAACCAAAGTTTTTAACCGGAGTAATCGGTTTGATGGTTGCAGTAATCGGTTGGTCGGCGGGAACAATTTATTCAAAGTATAAAAAAGTAAGCGTTCATCCGTTGATGGGTGCTTCGGTTCAAATGATAATTGCGGGAATATTCCTGACAATTTTTGGATTAACACTTGGTGAAGCGTCATCGGTTCATTTTACAAATGATAGTTTAATAGCGTTTGTTTATCTCATCATATTCGGTTCGATTATTGGTTACACTTCTTACATTTATGCGGTAGCACATTTACCTGTTTCACTTGTTTCTACTTATGCGTATGTAAATCCTGTTATTGCACTATTCCTCGGCTGGTTTGTATTGAATGAAAAAATTACGACTGAAATTTTTATTGGTGCAGCAGTTATCCTACTTGGCGTTGCTCTTGTAAAAAGAGGTACATCTAAACCCCGACTGAAAATTTGAAAAGCAGATTTTATTTATTAAATGGAATATTTAGTGGATAAATGCTTTGCTTATTTTCTTAAAGAGATTTAGTTGAAATTTCAGCATCTATTAATTATGTTTTTAAAAAACAAAAGAGGGGGTAATTAATATGAGAACAACATCAGCATTTTTAATTATTATTTCCGCTTTTATCCTTTTGTGCAATAAGCCAAATGACCTTGAAAAAACTAAGCAGAATCACAATTTGAAGCAGCAGTTAATTACCAATCATTATTACTTGATGATCTGTCTGCGAAATTCAAAGTTGATACTCTGGGAGGTTCGCAAAATATTGACAACTCTCTGATGCAATTTAAAATTAATGACACTACTTATAATCATTCCAACACATTTAATTATTCTTTGCAAACCTACCTGAAATGGAAAGAGAAATATTCGCGGTATAAGATTAGCGTTTTATTTCAAGGAGGTAACCGCTTCAGCTTTCAATTGAAAGATGATTATACAATAACTACTGTTGATGTTACCAGTTACCCGTTGAATAAAATTAATTACATAGAATTTTATATCAGATCAATCTCATTATAGTATTGAAAAAATAATAAGTTATAATGTTGAAAATTTTGCCGGGTAATTTTTATGAAATTTGATATCGTTAAAAACCGTAAATATTTTTTTATAAGAATATTCGTGATAATTACACTTGTGGTTTGTTGTCTTGCAATTTTTTCATTCATCAATATTGTGTATGTAATACTTACATTCATTCAGTTTGTCCTGCTTTTTATTTCACCGAATTTCTTCTATCAAAAAATCGGTACATTTGAATTTGGTGACGAACAGATAATCATAACAGCAGGATCAAAAATAGTAATTAACCTTGATGATATTGTTAGTATCAAAATATTTTTAGATGATTCCTGGCGTTATGATAAATCTACAAAGTGGATCTCCCGCGGTTGGATAATAAGACTTGTTATTGAAGCAAAAGATGACTTCATAAATAAATACAGATTGTTAATTAAGAAGGATGAAAGAGATAAGTTCACATCAGAATTAGAAAAACTTTACGCACGAGGAATTAGAATTCGCGAACGTAATGGTCTGGGAGCGAAGTATTTCCTGTTGAATGGGAATCTCACTTATAAAGAAATTCAAACAATCAAAGAGAAATATAATCTCACATGGTAATTTGATAAAGCAAGCTATTGAAAGGGCAATAAATGATTTCATCACAAATAAAATTTACCAGTGTTGATGAATATATTTTAATATTTCCGGCAGATCTTCAAAAGTTATTAAGTGATTTAAGGAAAGTAATAAGAGAGGCGGCGCCGGATGCAGAAGAAATTATCAGTTACAATATGCCGGCATATAGAAATTATGGAATGTTGGTTTACTTTGCAGCGAACAAAAATCATATTGGGTTTTATCCCGGAAGCTCGCTTGTAACTGAGGTTTTCCGAAAAGAATTAGCGGAATATAAAACATCAAAGGGAACCGTCCGGTTTCCACTTGATAAACCGCTACCAATCGGATTAATTAAAAGAATTGTGAAATTCAGAGTTAATTTTAATCTGGATAAACACAAATCGAAATCGAAGAAAAAGTAATCGACAGAATAAGTGTAACAACAAAAATTCTTAGTATGTAAAATGTTTTATCTGTTCACCTTTATTTCCGACATCCATCATAGCTTCAATTCCAATATCAAGATGTAGGTCGAGGAATTTTTGTGTAACAATCCGGTCTGATTCTTCTGTTTTAACACCTTCCGGGATCATTGGTAAATCTGAAACTAAAAGAAGTGCCCCTCGTGCAATTTGGTTTGCGTAACCAACAATAAACAATGTAGCAGTTTCCATATCAATAGCAATAACGCCAAGTTTTTTCAAATATTTTTTAAACTCGTTATCCCATTCCCAGACTCTTCGGTTAGTTGTATAAATTACACCTGTTCTATATTCTAAATTTCTTTTTAAGATTTTGTCGGAAACAAATTTATGTAACTTAAATGAAGGGAGGGCTGGTACTTCGGGTGGGAAGTAATCATTGCTTGTACCATCTCCTCTTATTGCTGCAGTTGGAAGTATGAAATGACCAATTTCAGTTGAATGTTTTAGTCCTCCACATTTACCTAAAAACAAAACTCCTTTCGGAGCCCGTGCAACAAGAAGATCCATTATAGTTGCAGCATTCGCAGAGCCAATACCAAAATTAACAATTGATAATCCCTTACTGTTTGTTGCAGTTTGCATTGGTCTACCAATCCCTTTTATGTCGCACTTAAATCTTTCAGCAAACTTTGTAACATAATTATAAAAGTTGGTAAGGAGTAAAAAATCACCAAACTCATCAATCTTTGTCCCGGTATATCTTGGCAACCAGTTTTTAGCAATTTGAAGTTTTGTTTTCATAATTATTTCCCTAAAAAGATTTTATTCTTTCGAATTTGTCTGTAATCATTTTGTTCTTGTTTTCAAAAAAATTATTTATTCTTATAACAACAAGTGCAAACAAATATCCTAAGAACGCTCCAATTAATCCACCACCTATTACATCCGATGGATAATGAACGCCAACATATGGTCTTGAAAAAGCCATAAGAAAAGCTATAGAAAATAAAATCCATCTGATTTTTGGGAAAATTTTCCCGAAATATATAGCTGCAGCAAAATTGTTTACCGCATGTGATGAAGGAAATGAAAATGAACCGGTACATCCCACAAGTAAATTTACATCTGGTAATGCATTACATGGTCTTATTCTTTCAAAGATATTTTTTAATAAGCTACTGCTTAGTTGATCCGATATGATAACAAGTAATATCATACCAACCGCAGAAATTTTTCCAATTCTTCCACCTTTGAAAATAGTGATAAAGAATAAAATTATGTAGGCAATGTACCAGTGTTTTACCTCGGTTATAAAAGCAAAGAATTTATCTAAAAAAGGTGTGGACAGAGTATGATTTATAAAGTAAAAAATTGATAAATCAATTTGATACAAGACATCCGACATAGAAATTTCTTTGATTATTTAATAAAAAATGAGTATTTAATCTGTTGTCGTTTAACAAAAGTTTTTTATTTTCGAAAATAAATACATAAACAGTATTAAATTAGCTACAAGATAGAGTTTTTCAAAATTATATGGTGAATTTATTCTATTAATGGAAAAAATTAAAAGTGATAAACAATAGTCCGCAAAATAAAGTATTAACAAAGACTTACGAGCATAAACTCGAGGAATACATAAAAGAGGAGAACAAAAAGCAATTAATTTCTCCTTTAAGGTCACTGGCATATTTTACCTCTGCATCCGGAATAATTGCTTTAGTTTTAGAAGTAAGGTATTTCGCTCAACATAGTGTACAAATCTATACATCACGATTAACATCAATACTTATAGCATTTCTTATTCTATTGGTTTCAAACACAAAATTTGGAAAGAAGTACTCTGTTTTACTAATACACATACTTCTTCTTTCAATAATAGTTTCTTTTGGTGTAATGATATACCTTATACCAAAGACTCTTATATTCAACTCGCATTTGATAAGTCTTATAATTTTTATAGCCGCATTATTTTTAAGTTGGGAAGTAACCAATCAGATAATTGTTGCTATCTATTACAATGTTGTTTTTGCCACATCAATAATATTAAACAGCCGTGAAATTTATATTCTTCCAAATATGGTTGAGTCGGTTATTCTTGTTCTTATTATAAGTATCATGGCTATTGTAGCAAGTTACATTAACTCAAGGTTACGTTTAGAGGCGTTTACAAAAGGTTATGAAGTTTCATTGTCAGAAAGAAAATACAGAAATATATTTGATAATTCCGCCGAAGGAATTTTTCAGGTAACACAAAAAGGAAAACTGCTAATTGTTAACCCAGCGTTTATAAAATTATTAGGTTATTCAGCTGATGAAGAAATTTTAAAACTTAATTTCATAAAAGACTTTTTTGTAAGAGAAAGTGACTGGGAATTGTTGAATAAGCTTTTAGATAAGCAAGGGAAAGTTAAAAATTACAGAGTTCAGTTTAAGAAGAAAGACGGAAACGAAATAACCGTTAGAATGAATGTTCGAGTTAACCTGAATGATGATGGTTCTACATATTACGAAGGTAGTATTCAGGATATTACACAACAGGTTCAAGCGGAAAACGAAAAACAAAGGGCTCTTGAAGCACTTAGAGAAGAAAAGATGAAAGCCGATATAAGTGCTAAGAAAGCTCAGCAAGAAAGTAACTTTAAATCAAAATTCCTGGCTAATATGAGTCACGAAGTAAGAACTCCAATGAATTCAGTAATGGGATTTCTTACATTGATTGAAAATGATTTATTCGAAAGCAAAGAAGAACTTAAAAATTTTGCACGCGATGCTCGGTTAGCAGCTCAAACGCTTCTTGATATTATTAATAATATTCTGGATATCTCTAAGATCGAAGCCGGGAAAATGGAACTTGACGAAGTGGAATTCGGTGTACGGGATGAGATTCATAAAGCTGTTTCAATAATTGCACAAGCCGCAAAACAGAAAGGAATTTTAATAGAAGAAAAGGTTAGTGACGAAGTGCCGCAGACAGTTTTTGGGGATCCGACACGTTTCCGTCAAATTGTTCTTAATCTGTTAAGTAATGCGGTTAAATATACAGATGAAGGTAAGATAACAATTACATCACGTGTAGCTTCCAAATCTTCCTCTGCAATCGAATTATCAACTTCAATTGAAGATACCGGTCACGGAATTCCAAGTGAAAAAATTCCTATGTTATTTGAACCGTATGTGCAGGTAAAGAGCAAGAAAGGGAAAAAAGAAGGAACAGGTTTAGGACTTGTTATTTCAAAAGAATTTATAAAGCTAATGGGTGGAGATATAAAAGTAGAAAGTAAAATTGGTGTCGGTAGTAAATTTACATTTACAGTTAAACTTAAAACTCAACTCGAAGCATCTTTTGAAAATCTTCCGACAGAATCTAATGTAGTAACAGAAACAGAAGAAGAAGTATCAGATAAAAAACCCCTAACAGGTGAACACAAATTTGAAAACGGACAAAAGAAAAAGATTCTACTTGTTGAGGATAATCCAATTAGTCAGAATCTTGAAATGAAAATATTAAGAGAGGTTGGTTACGATGTTGAAGCAGTATCCAACGGATTCGATGCCATAGAAGCAGTAAAAACCGGTTTGTTTGATGTAGTGCTAATGGATGTTGAAATGACGGATATGGACGGAATAACAACAACTAAGAAAATAAGAGAACTACCCGGTGTGATTGGTAAGATTCCTGTTATTGCAGTTACTGCTCACTCAAGTATGAAAGACAGAGAGAAATGCCTTGCTTCTGGTATGGACGATTATATTGCTAAACCAATAAATATTCATTTTCTAAAACTTACTATTGATCAATGGTTAAATCATTCTTCAAAGTAACTTTACTATTTTAATTTCCCCAAGATTCCATTAATTTTTGAACCAATATCAAAAACTATTATAAATTATTGACCTTATTTCGAAGTAAAAATCAATCTAAGATTATAAGCAGAGGTATGTGTGCAGATTAAGACATTAACCTTTAGTGTTAATTCAAAAGGTCATACTGATATTATTGATTTGACAGATGAAGTCCAATCCAGATTAAAAGAATCCGGATTGAGAAACGGTAATGTTTTGGTTTTTGCGCCAGGTGCAACAGCCGGAATTACTACAATTGAATATGAGCCGGGATTGTTAAAAGATTATCCCAACTTTTTCGAGCGGATAATTCCATCTAATATTAAATATAGTCATGATGAAACCTGGCATGATGCAAATGGTTATGCACATGTTCGTGCTTCGTTACAAGGGGCTTCTATCACAATTCCTTTTGCCGATTCCAAATTGCTGCTTGGTACCTGGCAACAAATAGTTCTTATTGATTTTGATAATCGCCAAAGAACAAGAAGAATAATTACACAATTTATCGGAGAATGATTAATGAAAATTTTCAAACAAATAATTTTCTTAGTGTTGATCCCTATCGTAATGTTTGGTTGGGGAGATAAAGGGCATAAATTAATTACCAAATATGCGATGCAATTATTGTCATCTGAAATGAATTTACCAGATGAAATTAAAAATGCAATTATTGATCACTCTACTGATCCGGATAAAAGGAAAAAAGATGTTAAAGATGAATACCCAAAACATTTTATTGATATCGACTACTACGAAGAATTTGTAAACGGTAAAATGATTACATCAAAAGATGAATTGATAAAAATATACGGAGACAGCACTGTTACTGAGATGGGAGTTCTTCCTTGGGCTACAATTGATACTTACAATAATCTTGTTAAAGCATTTAAAGAAAATGATAAACAAAAAATTATTTTGTATGCATCGGATATTTCACATTATGTTGAAGACGGGCATCAACCTCAGCACACCACACTTAATTATAATGGAGAAATGACAAATCAGAAAGGAGTTCATTTTAGATACGAAAGCGACATGTTTAAGAAATATGAAGATGAAATAGAAAGTAATTATTATGTTATTGCTCCACAGTATGTAAGCGATTTATCTTCGTATATTTTTAATTACATAACAGAGTCCAATAGCTATAACGATTTGATTTTAACTGCTGACAAATTTGCATATGAACGAGCCGGCAAGAATTATGACGATAATTTTTACGAATTGTTATGGTTTAAGACAAAATATGTCACTTTTAATAGGGTTAGTTTAGGCGCTACCAGAACCGCATCAATAATTTACTCTGCTTGGGTGGATGCCGGCAAACCAATCATAAATTAAAAATGAAAGAAAAGTTTGTAACAGTTTTCGGAAGTTCTATTCCAAAGCCGGGTGATAGGGAATATGAAATTGCCTATCACCTTGGGAAAAAATTTGCTGAAGCTAATCTTAATGTTTGCAGCGGCGGATTCCAGGGTATTATGGATGCTGTTTCGAAAGGGGCTTATGAGAAAGGTGCTAAAGCTATTGGCGTTACTTTAGATATTTATAATGCTTTACCAAGTAAATTTTTAACTGAAGAAATTAGATGTCATACGCTCTTCGAACGACTTGAACACTTACTTAGAATTGGTGATGCTTATGTTGTTCTGCAAGGTGGAACAGGTACATTGGTTGAACTTGCTCTCGTTTGGGAATTTATGAATAAAAAAATGTTTGCCGATAAACCGGTTGCTTGCCATGGTAAAATGTGGAAAGAAATTGTTTCTATTATGGAAGAGCAAATTAAAAGAGAAGGTCGTAAAAATGGAATTGTGAAATGTTTTAATGAAATTGATGAGCTTGCAGAGTATATTATTAAAGCGTTAGTCTGATTTACCTTCCAGAAATTCTTTCACTTTTTGATAAACAATATCCACACTCAATTCTTTAATACATTTGAACTGAATATCTGTTCTATCACATGAAAGATGTTTAGGCGAATAATAAAAACAAGGAGAACATTCAAGATTAAGTGAGGCAATTTTATATTCTGTTTGCCATGGATAAATATAATTTTTGTTTGTGGGTCCAAGAATGGCAACTGTCTTTAATTTAAGTGCTGCTGAAACATGCATCAGACTTGAATCATTCGTAACAAACACTTTGCAATTATTCATTATTGCAGCGGTTTCTAAAATTGAATCAGTTGTTACATTGAATATATTATTTGAGTTAGTTAATCTAATTATATCATTTTTTAATGATTGTTCTTCAGGACCACCAAACACTAATATTTTAGCTGAATAATTTTGGATTAATTTTTCTGCAAGGTTTGCAAATTTTTCTGTTTCCCATCTTCTTTTATCGTGATTTTTTAATGGTGAGCAACCGGGATGAAAACCGATTACCAAATTTTCTCTTATTATATTTTTCTCTTTTAGAAAGTCACTCGCATAATCTAAATCACTTTCAGAAAAATTAATTTGAAGCGGTGCTATCTTATCAGATTTTTTACCGCTCAATTTTTCACACATTAAAAAATTTTCTTCTACGTTGTGTAAGCTGTCATCCTCGGTAATTAATAAGTTGTTCAAAAAAGAAAAATTCCAATTGCCTTGTCGTAAATAATTTACTGCAACTCTTTTCTTGGCGCCTATAAAAAAACTGATTAGGTTATATTCTTTTCTGTTAGAAGGATAAACATTAATAGAAACATCATATTTTTTTCTTAAGCTGAGGACAAAGTGAAGTGAATTTAATTTAGAAGCTTTAATAAAATCGTGAAAGAGTACATTATTTACTCCGGGCAGCTTTTCAAAAATATCTTTAACCCCTTTATACATAGCAAGAATATCAATTTTTGCCGATGGGAAATCCTCGTTTAATTTTTTAAGCGATGGGGTGAACATTAAAGCATCACCAATACCGGATAATGCAATTACAAGGATTTTCATATAAGGTTTTTAAGGAATAGGGGATAGGTTAATTCTATCCCCCGATATTTACTTTATCTTAAGTTCTTTTCCGGCAATTTCTGTAGTATCCATACCGGCTTGTTTTTTATACTGCTTAATCAAGTCCTGAATTTGAGTATCGTTTGGTAATAAAGCTTGTAAACCCATCAGCAAACTAACTGCTTCGTTATATTTTTTTAGATAGTCGTAATGTGTCAGCAAGATGTCATAAGGATTATACCAGCTAGAAAAATCACGTGGATTTTTTTCGATTGCGCGCTTAGCAGATTCAATAACCTCATAAGCTAATTCTTCGTATTGTTTCATAGTACCGGCATTATAGTAAATTTTTGCTACATCGTGTTTTATTCTGTAATCCATCGAAATAACCCGTCGTGGAATTCTCTTTTCCATAACGTCCAGAGTTTCTACAACTTTCGCCTTGTCTTTTGTCTGATAAAGATAATGCAGTGCAAGTCTTATAAACGCATTACGGTAATTTTGTGTAAGGCGTTCATGATTTTCATCAAAGAAAATTGTTTTGTCGTTTAATCCGCGGAATAAAAATCCGGATTGAAAATCCTTACTTATTTTTACATTATCAGATAGTAAATTTTTACTTAAGATTTCTTCATTCACATATTCCAAAGAAGGGGATGGATTTTTCTTTGGAACAACACGCATTGCCATTCCTTCCATTTGCAAATAATCGTCAAGATTTAATCGGCTGTCTTCTGAACAGGTTACAGCATAATAAACCGGTCGTTTCCATTTGCTTTGCATAATAATATCTAAACAGATAAGGTCTTGTGTTCTAATTGCCGGAGTTTGACCATAGGTAAGACTATTTTTCATTGTCCATTTCAATTTACCTGTTCTAATAATTGATGTATCTGTTACACCAAATTCTTTTATTACATCGGGTGGAACATCAATTTGTAATTCCCGTGGTTCCCATTTCATTGGACCAAGTTGATCGATTTCTTCATCAGTAAAACTAATATCTACTTTCTGGGAGCCATATGGAGTTGTATTTTTTAATTGTTTTATATACCAATTAGTGTTTAACAAACTAAGGTTGGCAATTCTTACATCGCGTCTAACACCTTCTACATCTTGAAGATACCAAAGTGGAAAAGTATCGTTATCGCCATTAGTAAATAAAATTGCATTTGGTGCAACACTTTGCAGCAAATTATAAGCATAATCCCATGGGACATAATTTCTTGCTCTGTTGTGTTCAAAGTAATTAACATTTATCATGTTCACCGGAACAACAATAAAGCCGAATAAAATAAATCCGGCAATTACAGGATTAATTGGCTTTATCTTATCGAAATTTTCTTTGATAAGTTCAATCAATCCATTCATGCCGATGGCAATCCAGATTGAAAAGACAAAAAATGCACCCACATAAAAATAATCTCTTTCACGCGGCTGTGGCTCTTGCTGATTTTGATAAAATGCTGTAAGGTATCCTAAGAAAAAAAACATCACAAGAAAAACTGAACCCATCTTCCAATCGCGCTTGAAATGATAATACAGACCAAACAAACCGATGAAAAACGGAATACCAAATAAATCTTTCCAGTCAACTCCTGAATCCTGATATGTTGATTCACGTCCGACGTAATTCCATAACAAATATCTGTTGAACATGTGATTCATTTGATAAGTCCATAAGAAATCCAGATCGCTTGAATAATTTGTGTATATATTTTGTTGATGTGGTTCACTCGAAAATCTTCTTTTGAACATTGGGAAATCGCCATACTGCTCTCTGTTTAAGTATGATTCAAGCTCAGTAAAAGTTTTCGGACTGTTCATATTAATAGGCGGTTCCTGATTAGCACGAATTATAATCATTGCATACGAAGTTGTTCCAATCAATGCGAAGAGGAAACATTTTAAGATGAGATTTAATGTGTTTTTCCCTTGTTTGGAGCTCCAGATAATTCCGGCAATTGTAATAATAAAAATTACTGCAACGACAATTAAATCCATTACATAATTATTTTTTCCAATAACTGTAATTAATTTCGGAACGTATTTAACCAATCCGGGATAAACTGCAATAAGTGTAACACCACCAATAATCAAAGGTATATAAAAAGAATTCTTTTGGAATATTTTCTTGAACATAGCTCCCATAAAAATCAAACTGACAACAACCATTACCATTAAAAATCTTGAATCGACTGCTCTGTATTGTTCAGGAGAAGGAGCTTGTGGTTCTGTTTGAGATGCCCACATAATTGCACCAATTACAAGAACTATTGCGGCGTGAGCTAAAAATATGTAACCGGTCTTCTTCAAAACATCTTCATCGGTAAGATATTTTCTAAAAATAACAACCATAACAACCGGAACAATTGAAAGAACTGCCATTAAGTGAACACCTGTTGAAAGTCCTATTAAGTAAGCAATAAGTATAAGATATTTTTCGTTATCTGGTTGATCTGCTTTTTCATTCCATTGAATCATCAACCAAATTACAAATGCAATAAAAAATGTTGAGAGGGCATAAACTTCGGCTTCTACTGCATTAAACCAAAAAGTATCGCTGAAGGCAAGTGATAATGCACCGATGACTGCGGGTAAATAAACTGTTAAAGCATCGAATCTATTCTCAATTGATTTTTTGTATTGCTCAATAAGTTTTACAGCTACCAGGTAGAGAAACATAACAGTAAAAGCACTTGATAAAACAGAGATCATATTAACACGAAGTCCGATATTATCCACGAAAGGAATCATCGAAAAAACTCTGCCGAGCATTAAAAATAGGGGTGTCCCAGGGGGGTGAGGAACTTGTAGCAAATATGACGTAGCTATAAACTCACCACAATCCCAAAAAGAAACTGTGGGTTGAACTGTCATCAAATAAACAATTAAGCTTATTGCAAAAACAAAAAATGCTATAATTCGATTTAAAACCTTGTTGCTCATTAAATCACCAAATTATTGATTAGAATTGTTTTCTGTTTGTTCGGATGGCTTTTGAAATAAGTAATCGAGATTCTTTTTCTCCCGATTAACATGATATTTTTCGTAAAGTGCAATTAATCTTTGCATGGAAAGTTTGTCTAAATCTTCATCGTCTTTATCTCTTTTTACAAGCATTTTGTAGTCTTCAAGCTCCTTTGGATTAAATTTACGTTCGTATTTTTTTAATATTTCAAAATATCTTTTTTGTTCACGTAAACTCATCGAATAGACTCACTTAAGTAAAAATTGCGAGCCAAATTAATCAAAAAATCAAAGAATAAAAAACTATATTTGAATAGAACAAAATCTTAGGAAAACTAATAAATGATAAATGTTTACAAAGGTAATCGTCCTTTAGTTTCCATTGTTATGCCAACTTTTAATCGGGAGTCTTATTTAAATCGATCCATCAGTTCGGTCTTAAAACAAACTTATTCTGATTGGGAATTGGTAATAGTTGACGACGGAAGCACAGATAATACTTTTCAGTTAGTTAATCGTTTCATCAGTAAATACGAAAATATTCGCTATGTAAAGCATTCTAACCGAAAGTCTCCGTTAACAACTAATGCCGGAATACTTGCTTCTTGTGGGGATTATATCACTTTTTTAGGTAGCGATGACGAGTATAAAGAGGAACATATCAAACTTAGAATCGATTTCATGCTAGCTACTCCTGATATAGATATGATTCACGGTGGAGTTGAAATTGTGGGTCATCCTTATGTAAAGGATAAGAATGATCTTTCAAAAGAAATACATATTTCTGAATGCGTGGTTGGCGGAACTTTTTTTGGTAAAAGATCTATTTTTTTTGAATTGGATGGTTTTAAAAATCTTATTTACAGTGACGACTCGGATTTTTTTGAACGCGCAGAAAAAAAATTTAAGATTGCTAAAGTAGATTATCCCACATACATTTATTACCGCGATACACCCGATAGCATTTGTACTACAATACAATAATTAAAAAGCCAGCAAGTTACACTTAAAACTTACTGGCTTATTGAAAAATATTTTTTTGATAATTACTGGTTTTCTAAAAAATCATTTTTCCTTTTTATAAAAGAGAAACAGATATCCGGAAAGTAATAACGTAACAATTACTTGCAAATAAATTGGTGTTGAAATAAGTTCTCCGTTAATCAATCCTAAATTTAACATCCCGAATTTTGTTGTGTAGTAGAATATCTTGCTTAATATTATACTTGATAAAACTGATACAAATACATTTTTAATGTATTTTAATAAAAGAGAGAAAAGAAAAACATTCAACAGAAGTTCTGCGCTTATTAGTAAAGTCTTAAAAACGGATGGATGTGCAGAAATGATGAAAGAAAACAGAGGTAATAAAAGAGCAATAATGTAACTGTTTTTTCTGGAAGTATGAGCAATAGAAATAATAAGCATTATTCGCATCGGTTCAAGCATATATATTGGTAATGCTACCAAATGCGAAAGTGCCGGCGCAAATGCTATAAATAGTAATGCTAAGAAATCAATTAGTAATGTGCGTATTTTCATTTTGGATGAAGTTAAGGCTAATTCATTCATAAATAATTCCTCATTTCTTATTTCCTTGAATGCAATATAATATATTGATAAGTTTTAGGCACAAAAATCGTAATGTAAAAAATTCAGGTAATTATGAAGAGAAGAAATTTCTTAAAATCTGCCGGATTACTAACAGGTGCAACTTTGGTTTCACCCGGAGTATATGGAAAACTTTTTGCAAGGAATAGTTTTGTAACTCAAAATTTTGATCTGGTTGCAATAAAGGGTGGCGAGCCGGATGATATGTTTGATGAGGCAATCAAACAATTTGGCGGAATGAAATCTTTTGTGAAAAAGAATCAAAAGGTTGTAATAAAACCAAACATCGGGTGGGATGTTGTTCCCGAATTAGGTGCAAATACAAACCCAAAACTTGTAAGCAGAGTAATAAAACATTGTTTCGATGCCGGCGCTAAAGAGGTTTATGTTTTCGATCATACGTGTGACGATTGGCGAAGATGTTATACTAATAGCGGAATTGAAAAAGCTGTCAAAGATGCTAAAGGAACAATGGTCCCCGGTAACAGCGAAAGTTATTATCAGGAAGTTGTAATTAAAAACGGTAAGAAACTTACTAAAGATAAAGTGCACGAGTTAATTCTAAGTTGTGATGTTTTTATTAATATGCCGATTCTTAAAAATCATAGTTCAACGCGACTAACTGTTAATATGAAAAACCTGATGGGTGTTGTATGGGATAGAGGATATTGGCACAGAAATAATTTACATCAATGTATAGCTGATTTTGCAACATACGATCGTAAACCTGATTTGAATATAGTTGATGCATATTATGTGATGATGAAAAACGGTCCCCGTGGAGTCTCAAAAGCAGATGTTACAATTATGAAATCGCAGATACTTTCAACAGATATGGTTGCTGCAGATGCTGCCGCCGCAAAACTTTTTGGAGTGGAACCGGAAACAATTCCATATATAAAATTAGCTAATGATATGGGTGTCGGTAAAATGGATCTTAATTCACTGCAGATTAAAAGAATAATTTTATAACTTCTGAAATATTTTTAACTATGCTCAAAATTTATTGATTACTAAATGAATAGCTCTCTTTTACGAAAATTAAGAATTGTTCTATCAATCATTTTTGTTATTCCGACAACATTTGTTTTAATTGATTTTACAGGGTTACTGCCTATACCAGTTGTAAATTCAATTATTTATTTCCAGTTTGTTCCTTCACTTCTTAAATCGATCATTATTTTCTCATTCATAACGACCGGTTTCATTCTTGTTTTAATTCTAACTCTAATTTTTGGCAGAGTTTATTGTTCAACTATTTGTCCTCTTGGATTCTTACAGGATTTAGTAAATTTTATTTCCGGCAAGCTAAAAAAGAAAAAAAGAAGGTTTGTATTTAAGAAAGAACAAAAATTTTTGAGATGGACTTTTTTTATTATTCCTGTTGTGTTATTTCTTTTTGGTAGCTCTTTTGGAATTACCTTGCTCGATCCATACAGTATTTATGGAAGGGTTGCCGGTAATTATTTCAGACCGATATACATTTTCGGGAATAATCTTGCTTCCTCAATACTGGAGTCTTTCAAGTTATATTGGATTTTCCCTTTTGAAATTCACACCTTTAATTTTCTTCCGTTTATCATAACAACTCTTATTCTTGGTATAGTAGTTTATTTATCGTTTACCAATGGAAGGTTATACTGCAATACTGTTTGTCCGGTGGGAACATTGTTAGGATTTGTTTCAAGATTTTCTTTCTTTAGGATAAGTATAGAAAAAAGCGATTGCCTTAGTTGTGGAGTTTGCGCAAAGGACTGTAAAGCAAATTGCATCAATAGTGATGAAATGTCTGTTGATATGTCCAGATGCGTTGCATGTTTCAATTGTGTTCAGTCATGTCCGACCGAAGGAATTAAGTATCAGTTCATCAATCCATTTCCGGTAAAACAAAATATTTTAGATGAATCAAAAAGAAGTTTTCTGATTTCCACGGGATTATATCTTGCTTCATTATCATCTGTATTAGGACAGGTTAAAAAGAAGATTCTTGCAAAGAAGGAAAGCACAGTTCCAATACTCAGAAAAAATGCAATTGCGCCTCCGGGTTCTCAATCAATAGAGAGATTTAACAGTAAATGTACAGCGTGCCATTTATGTGTTAGCGCTTGTCCAACTCAGGTTTTGCAACCATCATTTTTAGAATATGGATTTTTAGGAATGCTTCAGCCACGTTTAGATAACTCAGCGGGATTCTGCAACTTTGAATGCAAAATTTGTGGCGATGTTTGTCCAACCGGCGCTATTCTTCCATTGAAATTAGAGGATAAAAAGTTAGTTCAGCTTGGTAAAGCAAAATTTGTAAAAGAAAATTGTATTGTTGAAACAGAAAAAACTGATTGTGGTGCTTGTTCTGAACATTGTCCGACTAAAGCAGTTCACATGATTCCTTATGAAGGTAAATTAGTAATTCCTGAGGTGCGGGAAGAATATTGTATCGGTTGCGGAGCTTGTGAATATGCGTGTCCCACTAAACCCTATAAATCAATTTATGTTGAAGGTAACGCTATTCATCAGGTAGCTAAATTAAACCTGGAAAATTTAGCTCCTCAAAAAGAAGTTGATTACAAGGAAGAGTTTCCTTTTTAGATATTATAATTCCCCTGTTCTTCGGTTATTCAAGATAAGTCAAAAAATTACTTGGCAATATTTAGCCACTAATCTCACGAATTCCACGAAATTATTTTATCTTCGTGTTAATTAGTGTAATTAGTGGCTATAGTATTTTTGAAGGGTTCTTATTCTAGTTTCAGCAACAATAGTTTATTTCATGATTTCAGAAAGAGTTTTTTCATCAACAGTTAATAAACCATTTGGAATTAATCTTGGAGTTAATGTTTTCCAGTTTTTATCCTTGCTGAAGATTTCCTTAAACATTGGTAAAGCAGCAGAAATATTTCCTTTATTTGCTAATGCAACTGCGGTCCAGTATTTCATCTCAAGATTATCCGGAAACATTTTCATTGCGGCAGAATATTCTGCCATAGCTTTGTCCATATCATTTTTTTCAACTGCAAGATCACCATTATTCATATGTTCATAAGCACGATGAACCATTAATAATCTTCTTAATTCTACCAGTGGTTCTGCATGATCATCAACTCTTAAATCAACTAACCGGTCTTCCCAGAGATTTCCGGTAGGTTTACCACGAACTACAAGTAGTGCCGCGGATTGTTTCCCTCTAATATCACCACCGGCTTTTTCGGCTGCTTCGAGTGCTTCAAGCATTCTTTCTGCTAATGGTCCTTTTGAGTTCTTAAATGATTCAGCCATTGCCGGCCAGACTTTATCATTCAACATAAGATTTGCTTGAACGGAAAAATGTTCTCCGACAATATTTCCAGCCGGTTGAATACACTTTGAACCTGTATATGATGCAGCTCTTCCCTTTGAATCAAGTACTGCTAATTGTCTGAAATCCCTACCATCATCACTTTTAATTAATTCATCCACTACTTCCTGTGGACTTTTACCTTGCTTTAGTAATTCTAATCCTCGGGGACCGAATGATGCGTTAACGAAAGACTGAGTAGCAATTACTCCAACACCGGCTTCGCCCCAGCTTACAATTGTTCCAACAGAAAACCAATGGGATTGAACCGCTACTCCCATATCTCCGGTTTCCGGATCATAAGCTACAATAGAATATGTATGTGCAAAAGGTTCGCTTCTTAAAAATGTTTGAGCATGTATTAGAGATGAAAAAATCAATATGAATAGAAATAACTTTTTCATAAATACTCCTATTGTTTTGGTAATTAAATTAATTTCTTTTTTTTAACTACACAATTATCCAATAAAATTTCATTTTAATTATTTGCTAATGAGTTGTAACGGACTTAATTTTCGCACCCCATAATTAACATTTAGAATTGAATGGAGATAAAATGAAATTTGTAAAAATATTTTTCTTGATGATTTTTCTTTTGGGTACAATTAACGCACAAAAGAAACAGAGCACAATTACCTTAAAAACGTTGGAAGATTCAATTAGTTACAGTATAGGTCAAAACATCGGAATGAATCTGAAAGAACCTTATATGAAAATAAATTTTGATATTCTTGTTAAGGGGATGCAAGACGCGATAAGTGGTGCTGCTAAATTATTAACAGAGGAACAGATGCAGAATGTTATGATGATTTTTAATCAACGTGTTATGGAAAAAAGGGAAGCTGACGCAAAAGCTCAGAGTGCAGTCGCAAAAGAAAAAGGAAAAAAATTCCTTGAAGAAAATGCAAAGAAAGAAGGAGTAGTTGTTTTACCAAGTGGATTGCAATACAAAGTTCTTGTGAAAGGAGATGGACCTTCTCCGAAACCTGAGGATAAAGTCAGCGTTCATTATACAGGTACATTAATTGACGGAACAAAATTCGACAGTTCTTATGACAGAAATACGCCGGCAGTATTTGGTGTTACTCAGGTTATTAAAGGATGGACAGAAGCTTTGCAGTTGATGCACGTTGGAGATAAATGGCAACTATTCATTCCATCTGATCTGGCTTACGGTGATAACGGAGCCGGAGGAGTAATAGGTCCCGGAGAAGTCTTAATTTTTGAAGTAGAGTTGTTGAGTATAATTAAATAAACTGATGTTTGATTGTAATGCTTAACCAACCTGTTATAACAAAACAGGTTGGTTGCATTTTATGTTAAGAATTGGCTTCTTCAGTTGAACTTTCTGTGGTTTCTGTTTGCTCTTCAGATTTATTTTGTTCTTCAGCTATTTTTTCCGTGGATAAATCTTCTGCTGGTTCTTGATGGGGTTCTGATTCTATTAAATCTGTTTTTACTTTTACTACCACTTTTTTAACTGGTGTAGATAGATTGAGCGCAATACCAGGCATATGAACATCGCTTGGGAAAAAGATTGCAAAGTAACCAGTTTCTGCAGTCAAAAAGTTTCCTTCACCTTTAAGATATAAAACATCTTTTTCATCATTATATTCTTGTGTAACAATCATCTTGTTTTTATGGGAATAACCCATTTTTTCTTTACCGCTTACGATATACTGAATATCAATATACTTTTTATGAGCTTCCCATTTTGCCGAAGTTAAAGGTTTTGTATCGTATTGCTGAACAATTGCGTAAATATCTTCGCCTTCAATTTCATATTTACCGGGTTCAGTATTTGTGAAATCAACTGATTTCAGGTAATCGAAAGCTTTTTTGAATTTTTCATTGATTGTGAAATAAATCTCTGAGTTTTTTAATTGATCGAAAATCATATTACCTCGGTATATTTTGAAAAAAATTTTATAACTTAAACATCAGTCCGCCATAAATAGCGATGAAGTCACTCTTTAAATCACTACTGATTTTTAAGTCCTTTAGTTTGCCCATTTTTACATATCGAAGATCGCCGGTAATAAGAGCACTACCTAAATCCAATTCAACTCCGGCTCCGGCATGATACCCAACTTCTTTTTGTGTTTCAGATGGGAGGTTAGAAAATATTCCTGAATACTCTATTTTAGTATTATACCATCCAAGTCCGCCCTCAATATGAATTAGAGGAAGAAGTTTTAACATAGCAGTTGCCATTACCGGGTAACTTGTTGTTTTAATAACTCCATTTGCAAACTCTTCTGTTTTATATCCGATAGAACCTTCAATAGCAAGTCCACCTAAATTTAATCTGACTGCACCAGCCGGCATAAAGACACCTTTTTCAGCATCCGATGTTTTAAGATACGCAACCTGAGGACCAATAGATAATGATTGAGCATTTAATATAGAAATACCAGTAAAAAGAAATACGAGGGTTAAGAATTTGTTCTTCATTAATACCTCTGATTTATTTATATGCAAATTAACCAAAAAAAGAATTCCCTGAAATTATTTTGTCAAGTAAAATTGGATTTTAGAAGGATAATTTTTCGAAAAATAAACTCTATTAAATGCTTTTTGAAAATCTTCTTCCTTTGCATTATAAATATCTACAAACTTTTGTGGATTGCGGTCGAAAAAAGGAAAAAAGCTGCTCTGAATCTGAACCATTATCTTGTGTCCCTTCATAAAAGTATGATCAACATCCTGTAGTTTAATTTTTACATTTGTGATTTTATTTGGTTCGAATGGTTCGGGATTTTCGTAACTGTTTCTGAATTTACCTCGCATTATTTCGTATCTGATTAATCTTTGATATCCTCCCAATTCTATATTGTTTGGGTTAGGATTAGGATTTGCAATACTATCGGGATAAACATCAATTACTTTGACTACCCAATCAGCATCTGTTCCGGTTGTAGATACAAACAAGTCAGCTAAAATTGGTCCTGTCATGGTAACGTTTTCTTGAAGTGGTTCGGTCTCAAATACCAAAACATCGGGACGCGATGCTGCAAATCTCTGGTCTTCATTCATATATGTTCTGTAATACATTTGCTGACTATCGTGAAATTTAGCTGTGTAGGGAACAGGTTTGTTGGGATCGCTCAGATATTCATTGAATAAATTTTCAGAATGGCTTGGTGAACTCCATTTTAATTTGTTTTCTTTATCAAAATATAATGCAGATGAAACAGTGGTGGAAGGAGGCCATTCATTGTGATGAACCCAAATGTTTTCTCCGGTTCTGTAAGTTATCGCTTCAGGAATATTTAATTCACCTTCACCTTTTAAGTAATAATCGAAGAATGGATTTAATATTTTTTCGTTATAATAATCCGAAGTATTTTCAGGAAAAGTAAAATCTCCAAATGAACTGCCATTACTTCTTGACCAACCACCGTGACTCCATGGACCCATAACAATATGATTCTTGTTTATAGGATTTTTTTCTTCGATCGATTTATAAATGTTAAGTGGTCCATAAAGATCTTCGCTATCGTACCAACCACCAACAATTAGTGAAGCCGGTTTAACATTTTTAAAGTGTGGTAGGTTATTCCTCGATTGCCAGAATTGATCGTATGTGCCATGTTCGGTAATTGCATTCCAGAAAGGAAGTTTATTATGAAAGAATTTTTTCTGAATATTTGATAATGGTCCAAGTTTGAGAAAAAAAGTATACATATCGGGCGAATGATATGGAGGTATTGATTTCCAGGATGTAGTTAATCCTTCCCTGGGTTGATCAAAACTTTTAAAGAAATTAAATGACATACTCAATGTAAGTGCGCCGTTATGGTGCATATCATCTCCGATAAACCAATCGGAAATCGGAGCTTGAGGTGAAACTGCTTTTAATGCCGGATGTGAATCAATCAAACTCATTGCTGCATAAAAACCTGGATATGAAATTCCCCATATTCCAACATTACCATTATTGTGTTTGATATTTTTTACAAGCCATTCGATTGTATCGTAAGTATCGGTTGTTTCATCAATTTCTTTGCTATTAGTCTTATTTGGTATATAAGCGCGCATATTGTCATATTCACCTTCGCTCATAAATTTTCCGCGTACATCCTGAAATACAAATATGTAACCACTTTTAGGGAAGTGATCATTTGGTCCTAACGTATTTGGGAAATTATCTTCTCCATACGGAGAAACAGTATAAGGGGTTCGTATCATGAGAATTGGATGTAACTTTGTTGTGTCTTTTGGTGAATAGACCGATGTAAATAAAGTAACTCCATCACGCATCGGTATTCTATATTCTTTTTTATTATAATTTTCTTTTATCCATTCTTTCCCTTGACCAAAAGTTAAAAGAGAAAGTGAAAAAAACAGAATAAAAATCCTTTTCATTTTTTACTCCGATCTCAATTGGTATTTGATTTTGATTTCTGCCATTCGGTAAAATTTCTGTTCATTTGATTTATATGAATATCAACATGATTTGAATAAATGCTTAGCCATTCGTCTAATGTAACTTTACCACGCACCGGATGGATCATGTAATTTTCCCATTTTTCTTCGGGAATTTTTTCTAACAATTTACTGGTTGATAATCTTAATTGAGCAAATAATTCTAAAGCTAAATCAATATCCTGATCTTTATAATTGAGTTCCTCTGCCCAAATATCCTGATCATAAGAAGTAATATTGGTAGCCGGCTCTGCGATTATTTTACGACATCTTGTATAACCCACCGCTTCACTATCTGCAAGGTGTAGAATAATTTCTCTTATACTCCACTTATCCGGCGACGGCTTAAAATCGAACGACTGTTTCGGGAAATTGTGCAACGCAACTCTCAATTTTTCAAAGCCTCTTTTGTAGTTAACAAGGTTTTCTGAACGTGTCATAAAACCTCCTGATTTATTTACTGAGTATTTTTTCTGCTTCTGTTAAATTCTCTTTTTTACCAAGATCAATAAATAGTGAATTGCTATGATCAAAATAAGTTATTCTATGTTGAGATGCGATTGAAAGGTAAAGATCAACTAGAGAAAATATATCTGACCGGGGCATTAATTCGAATATAGAAGGATTAACAAACTGAATTCCGCTGAATGCAAATTTTTTTAATTCATTGACGGACTCTCTTACTATTTTTTCTTCTTTTGATTTTTCATTTATCCAACCGCAAAGAGTTGCTAGTTCATCAAAATAGAAATAACGGGATGAATTTCTTTTTTGAACAGCAAGAGTTGCAATCGAATTTTTTTGTAAATGATAGTTATACATTTCAACAAGGTTAATATTAGTCAGAGCGTCTACGTTATGGATTAAGAAAGGTTTGATATCATCAAAAAACCATTGTGCTTTTTTTAATCCGCCTCCGGTATCAAGGAGTAAATCTCTTTCGTCAGAAAATTGAATATCAATTCCAAAAGACTTTTTCGACTTAACAAAATCAACAATTTGATCGGCAAAATGATGAATGTTTATTATTATTGAAGAGAATCCAAATGAGATTAACTTTTTAATCAGATGTTCAATCAGAGGGATGCCATTTATTTCGACCAATGCTTTTGGCTTGCTATCTGTTATTGGTTTTAGTCGGGTGCCTAATCCGGCTGCAAGAATAAATGCTTTCATTAGAAAATTACTGAATTAGTTTTGTGTGAGATAATACAATATCAATATCGTACTTGCCTTTAAGATATTTAGCAAGTTTTTCAGCACAATAAACAGATCTATGTTGACCACCGGTACAACCATAATTGACCATTAAATCTGTCCAACCGCGCTTTAAATAATTTGTAACAGATTGTTCTACTATGTCAAATGATTCTTTAAGAAATCTTTTTACTTCCGGTTGGGTTTCCAAAAACCTTTGTACTTGTAAGTCTTTGCCGGTTAAAGTTCTATACTTTTCTAATCTGCCCGGATTAGGAATTGCGCGACAATCGAATACAAAACCTCCGCCATTACCTGTGAAATCGGTGGGAATTTTATCGCGATAAGAAAAGCTGTTAATTCTTACAGTTAATTTATTCTTATTCCCATCTACTTTTGTTAATTGGGTAAATTTATCTGAACGAATAATTTCGTTTAAGCACTTTTTTAACTCGGGTAGATTTTGTTTTATTTTGACTTTATCAAGAACATTCCGCAAATTTTTTATTGCAAAAGGAATGCTGGTTATAAAATGAGCTTTACCTTCATAATATCCTCTGAATCCATAAGCACCTAACATTTGTAATATTCTTATTAGTGCAAAATCATAGTAATACTTTAAAAATTCTTTTTTGTTAACCTTCTTGTAAACAGAGACCGATTCTAAATAATGTTCTAATAATTCATTTCTCAGTCTCTCATCAAAGTTTAGTTTTGAGCTGTATAGAAATGAAGCAACATCATATTGTGGCGGTCCTTTTCTTCCACCCTGATAATCAATGAAGTATAATTGCTTATCCTTTATAATAATATTTCTTGAGTTAAAATCGCGATACATAAAAAAATTATTGCCAGCTTTGGTTAAATATTTTGCGAGAGTATTGAAGTCGTCTTCAAGTTTTTGCTCATCGAAATTTGTTCCGGTCAATTTCAGGAAGTAATATTTGAAATAGTTAAGATCCCACATTATCGATTGTGTGTCGAAAGTTGAGCGCGGATAACATTTCGAGTAATCTAAATTCCTTGAACCTACAATTTGAAATTTCCCAAGTTCCGCTAATGATTTTTTTATTAAAGATAACTGTTCATCCGATAGATCATTGGTTGAATTAATTATTAATGAGAACAAAGTTGTATCGCCCAAGTCTTCAATTAAAAAAACGTTATAACTAAGTAGCGTTGAATAAATTTGAGGAACATTTAATCCGGCTTTAATAAAATGTTTTGATAAGAAAATAAAAGCTTGATTTTCGCGTTTATCAGGATTAAAAACACCAATAGCTGACTTGTTTTTACTTGTTATTCTGAAGTATTTTCTGTTTGAGCCGGATTCGGGAAGGGGAGTAAATGAAATAGATTTTTCTTTTGCCCACTTCTCAAAAAGCTCAATTAATTTTTTTTGGTAAATCATATTCTGTTCATAGGAATTTATGGTAGATTAAAGTAACTTTCAGTTTTTTTGACATTAAGTACAAATCAAACAACGAGCATTTTATTTGTTCAATCAACTTAGTGATCAATTTTTTAATTCATACCTTCTAAAGGATTTTATGGGCTGTATCATCAACAAAAACATTTGTGAAAATCAGTTTAATCTGTGTTTATTCGTGTTCTATTATCTGAACTTTTTCATAATACAGCCCGATTATTTTTAGAATCTCGGTCTTCTTGGTCGTTCTTCATTAGGATCAAAGTATTTTCGTGGAAGTTTCTCATCTCTCATAGCAGCGTTATAAACAAAAGCAGCCATAATAACCGCTGATTGCATTAAATCTCCACGCATTGCTAAATCATATACATCCATATTGGAATGATGTGTTCTTGTATCATAATGTATTTCATCTTGAATAAATTGGAAACCGGGTAAACCGGCACCGTCAAATGATAAATGGTCTGTTCCGCTTGTATTTCTTATCGTAACAGTTGTAGCCCCTAAACTATGAAATGGTTTAAGCCATTCTTCAAAAATTGGAACAACGGCTTCGTTACCCTGTGCATAGATTCCTCTGATTTTGCCGGTTCCGTTATCATAATTAAAGTAAGCAGAAAATTTATCGTAATCAGGTTTCTTTTCTTTTTTATCTCTATCGAAGAAATGATTTTTTACATATTCTCTTGAACCAATCAATCCAACTTCTTCAGCATCCCACATTGCGATTCTTATTGTTCTTTTGGGTTGAACTCCAATTGCTTTTAAGATTCTTACTGCTTCGAGTGCGACAGCGCATCCCGAAGAATTATCGGTTGCACCCGTACCGGTGTGCCATGTATCGAAATGACCGCCTAACATTACAATTTCGTCTTTTAATTTTTTATCTGTACCCGGTATTTCCGCAATAACGTTATAACCAAGCGAATCACTTTCAACGAAGTTCGCCTGATATTCCATTTCGAGTTTAACAGGAATATTTTGTTTAAGTATTCTCGCAATTCTGTTATAATGTTCAACAGCAATAACAACTTGAGGAATTGGATTAGGTGAACCTTTTCTGTAGGAACCACCACTTTGAACAAATACAGTTCCATATCTTCCTTGAGATGGTTCAACTGTTACAGCCGCACCCTCTTGAATAAGAAAAGTCGAAATAGCTTGTCGTAATCTATTGCGTGTCATAAATTCTTCCATTCTGTTTGCAAAGGGTGATCTTGCACCAGGTTCGGGTAATTGTTGCAAATTTTTAAGCTCTTCATCTGTGTATCTTTTAGCATCTGGTTCAAACGATGTTGTTACTTCCTGTTCACCTCCTAGAAATACAATAGCGCCATTAAGTTTACCTTTAAATGGCTGAAGGTCTTCTTCTTTTTTAATATCCATTAATACCGGCTGACCTTCAATCATACCATTAAATCCCGGTGTCCATGCCTTGGGATATCCTATTATTGGCATGTATTGCGGCTCTGTCATTGCAAAGTAGAATTTTTTTAATTCCCATCCTCGTCCAAGTGTACCCCAGGGTTCCATTTTTGCATTTTGTAAACCAAGTTCGGTTAGTTTATTTACTACCCATTTACCAGCTTCTCTGTATTGATTAGAACCAGCTAAACGTGGTGAATAGATATCAGTTAGAAAACTCAAATACTCCATTACTTTGGAGTTTTCAAGTCCTTCTCTTTTAATCCGTTGAATTACCTGATAATCTATTTTTTCCTGAGCAATTGAAACGAAGGAAATAAAGAGTACCAAAAAAAGCGTAAAGGATTTTTTAAGCATAAAGACCTCATCAAGATTATTGTGAAAGAAATTTTTCTATTTGTCTTCTGTGACGCAAAATATGAACGATAGCATGTTCGAACATCATTTCAATGTCATACAATCCCCATTTTGTCGTTTGCCGTGTAGCTAAAATCTGTTCTTTAGTTAAGTTCCAAAATCCTTCTACTGAATTAGCCGTAAATGTCAGTACTTTGTTGAGTGTTCTTATTGCATCATTTTTATTATCAATTTTGAATTCTGGATTAACTGGAACGAGAGCCAAGAAAATTCTTATTTGATTTGCATATCGGTAAGCGGCATCCACAACGTGAATCATTATCGATTTAATAGATCTGCAATGTTCATCATTGGTTTTAACATCATAGATGTAGGAAAACTTGTCAGGTGATAATTTATCCAGGATAGAAATTAGTTCTGCGGCAGCGCGTTCATATTCGTCCATTAAAGCGCCTATTGCACCAGTGCGAAAATTTTTATTAGTCATTTACTGCACTTGTTTATTAATATCACAACCGAAAATAGTAAATTATTATCAATCACTGCTATCATAATTTAAAATTGGTCTGAGCCATTTTTCTGCTTCTTTCAAACTGATCCCTTTGCGTTTTCTATAATCGTCCACTTGATCTTTACCAATTTTACCGACAGAAAAATATTTAGCTTCGGGATGAGCAAAGTAGAGTCCACATACTGAAGCAGCCGGATACATTGCCATACTTTCTGTTAGTTCTATCCCTATTTTGTTTTTAACATCCAATAATTTCCATATTGTTAATTTTTCTGAATGGTCTGGTTGAGCCGAATATCCTGGAGCTGGTCTTATACCAATATATTTTTCACCAATTAAATCTTCATTAGAAAATTTTTCGTCAGAAGAATAACCCCAAATTTCTTTGCGAACTAATTCGTGTAAATATTCTGCAAAAGCTTCTGCCAAACGGTCTGCAATTGCTTTTGTCATTATAATACAATAGTCATCATGCGACTTTTCAAATTCTTCGATTATCTTTTCAATACCAATTCCTGTTGTTACTGCAAACATCCCGATGTAATCATTTACACCCGAGAGTTTTGGCGCAATGTAATCTGCAAGAGCAATATTTGGTATATCTTTAGATTTGATAATCTGCTGACGTAAAGTATGTAGTGTTGCTAAAATCCCTTTTCTGTTTTCATCAGAATAAATTTCAATATCATCGTCAAAAGAATTAGCCGGAAATAGTCCGACAATCCCTTTAGCAGTAAGTGACTTTTCTTTTATAATTTTATCAAGGAGTTTGTTGGCATCGTTAAAAATTCTTTTTGCCTCGCTTCCGTAATCAGCATCGTTGAATATGCTTGGATATTTTCCTTTCAATTCCCAGGTTGAAAAGAAGGGAGACCAATCAATGTAATTTCTAATTGTATTGAGATCAACGTTGTTGAATATGGTTATTCCCGGTTTTAGCGGTTTTACAGGGTTATAATTTTTCCAATCAAGGATTAATCTGTTTCGTCTTGCTTCTTCGAGAGAAAGATATTCTCTTGCCGCCTTTTTTTTATTATGCTCTAATCTAATTTTTTCGTATTCGCTTTGTATTTGTTTTTGATAATCGAGTTTTGACTCTTCATTAAATAAATTACTTAGAACGCTAACACTTTTAGAAGCATCAAGAACATGAATTGTGACGTTTGAGTATTCAGGTGCAATCTTAACAGCAGTGTGAATTCGTGAGGTTGTAGCACCTCCGATCAACAAAGGAATTTTTAACCCCATTCTTTCCATTTCTTTTGCGACATGAACCATTTCGTCGAGCGAAGGTGTAATCAATCCGCTAAGTCCAATAACGTCAACTTTTTTTTCAATTGCGGTAGAAATAATTTTGTCTGAAGGAACCATTACACCCAAATCAATCACATCATAATTATTGCAACCGAGAACAACTCCGACTATGTTTTTGCCGATATCATGAACATCACCTTTAACTGTTGCTAAAAGAATTGTTTGTACAGATTTACTCTCTTCAGTTTTTGATTTTTCTGATTCAAGATAGGGAATCAGTTCTGCAACGGCTTTTTTCATTACTCGTGCACTTTTTACTACTTGCGGTAAAAACATTTTTCCTGAGCCAAACAATTCTCCCACCTGGTTCATTCCATTCATTAAAGGACCTTCAATAATGTCAAGAACGGAGGGATATTTTTTAAGAGCTTCCTTAGCATCTTGTTCAATATAATCTGTGATTCCGTTTACAAGTGAATATTTCAATCTTTCTTCTAAGCTAAAATTTCTCCAACCCTCTGTTGCTTTATCCGTTTTTTCTTCTTGAATAACTTTGTTGGCATAATCAACTAATCGTTCTGTTGCATCTTTTCTTCTGTTAAGAAGAACATCTTCTACTAACTCTAATAAATCTTTTGGGATTTCTTCGTAAACAGTTAATTGTCCCGCATTTACAATTCCCATATCCATTCCGGCTTCAATGGCGTGGTATAAAAAAGCGGAATGCATTGCTTCTCTGATTTTGTCATTGCCTCTGAAGGAGAATGAAACGTTACTTACTCCACCGCTCACTTTCGCAAGCGGTAAATTTTTTTTAATCCATTTTGTTGCTTCAAAGTAATTAAGCGCATATTGATTATGTTCTTCTATCCCGGTTGCAACGGCAAAAATATTTGGATCGAAGATTATATCCTGAGGCGGAAATCCAACTTCTTCTGTTAAAATTTTATAGGCACGTTCACAAATTTTTATTTTCCTTTCGAAAGTATCTGCCTGTCCTTCCTCATCAAAAGCCATAACAATTACTGCAGCACCATACATTAAAATTTTCTTGGCATGATCCTTAAAAATTTCTTCTCCTTCTTTGAGCGAGATTGAATTAACAATCCCTTTCCCTTGTAAACATTTAAGTCCGGCTTCAATTACACTCCATTTCGAAGAATCAATCATAATAGGAACTCTTGCAATATCCGGTTCAGCTGCAAGAAGGTTTAAGAATTTAGTCATCGCTTCTTCTGAATTGATCATACCTTCATCCATATTCACATCTAAAATTTGAGCTCCGTTTTCCACTTGTTCTCTTGCTACCGAAAGTGCTTCTTCAAAATTTCCTTCTTTTATTAATCTTGCAAATTTTCTGGAACCGGTCACATTAGTTCTTTCGCCAATGTTTATAAAGTTTGAATCCGGTCTGAGTATTAAAGGTTCTAATCCGCTTAATCTTAAAAGAGGTTCTACTTGAGGAATTGTTCTCGGTTTATATTTTTTTGCAATCTCCGAAAAATATTTAATATGTTCTGGTGTTGTTCCGCAGCATCCGCCAATAATGTTTACATATCCTTCTTTTAAGTATTCTTCCAGAACAGATGCCATAGAAGTCGGAGTTTCATCATAACCTCCAAATTCATTAGGTAAACCGGCATTTGGGTAAAGACTAACAAATGTATTTGCTATCCTTGATAATTCTGCAATGAATGATCGCATTTGAGATGCGCCGAGAGAGCAATTTAATCCAACACTAAGAAGATTTTTTGTATGAGCAATAGAAATATAAAAAGCTTCTGTATTTTGACCCGAGAGAGTTCTTCCGCTCATATCGATGATTGAACCGGAAATCATTATTGGCAATTCTTTGCCGGTTTCTTCCATTAACTCCATAATTCCAAGTAACGCAGCTTTGGCATTAAGCGTATCGATAATTGTTTCCACAAGCAAAATATCTGCGCCACCATCAATAAGACCTCTGGCTTGTTCTTTATATGCTTCTTTCATTTGATCGAAAGTAACAGATCTAAAACCGGCATCCATTACATCAGGTGATAGAGACAATGTTTTATTTGTTGGTCCAAGAGCACCGGCAACAAATCTTGGTTTTTCGGGGTTCTTTTGTGTGTATTGAAAAGCAACCTCTTTAGCAATTTTAGCGGCGTTATAATTTATTTGATACACTAAATGTTCGGTTTGATAATCAGCTTGGGATATTGCATTACCATTAAATGTGTTGGTTTCTATAATATCAGAGCCGGCTTCTAAATATTGACTATGAATATTTTTGATGATATCCGGCTGAGTGAGTACCAGTAAATCATTATTCCCCTTAATTTCTACAGGATGATCTTTAAATAATTCACCCCGGAATTGTTCTTCTGTAAGTTTATGTTTTTGGATCAATGTTCCCATTGCTCCATCGAGCACTAGTATTCTTTTCTGCAAAATTGATTTGATAGTAGAGAAGTTATTGCTCATAAATATCTGCCTTTTTAATTATAAACATAAGATCGTTCTAATATTGTATTCATATTTTGATTATGATTGTAAACATGACGATGAATATTTCAAAGGAAAAAGATTTATAGTTCTTAAAAATTGTTGATACTTTGCTTCAAATTATAGTTATAGTTAACTTTCGTTCAAATATAATAAATAAATGAGAACAATATGATAGTAGTAACCGGAGGCGCCGGATTCATTGGCAGCGCAATAGTTTGGAAACTTAATTCCATGGGAATAGACAAAATTGTAATTGTAGATGAATTAGGTAAAGATGATAAATGGAAAAATCTTGTTGGACTTAGATACGAAGATTTTATCCATAAAGATGATTTCATTGCCATGGTATTAAATAGAAATGTTCCATTTAAAGTTTCGACTATAATTCACATGGGTGCTTGTTCTTCAACAACAGAAAAAGATGCAGATTATTTGATGGATAATAACGTTCACTATTCACAGGAACTTGCCAAATACTCCCTGGCTAATGGAATAAGATTTATTTATGCCTCTTCTGCTGCAACTTACGGTGATGGTTCAAATGGTTATGAAGACAATGAATCTGCCCTTTATCAGCTTCATCCTTTGAATATGTATGGTTATTCTAAACATTTATTTGATCTCTGGATTAAACGTAACAGTCTGAATGATAAAGTAGTTGGCTTGAAGTTTTTTAATGTCTATGGACCTAATGAATATCATAAAGGAGAAATGAGAAGTGTTGTTCATAAAGCGTTCGAACAGGTGCGTGATACCGGTAAAGTAAAACTTTTCAAATCCTATAAACCCGAATATAAAGATGGTGAACAGAAAAGGGACTTTATTTATGTTAAAGATGCTGTAGATATGACACTTCACTTTTTCGAGAATAAAAATCTTACAGGAATTTACAATATCGGTACAGGTCGTGCTCAAACCTGGCTTGAATTAGTTAATGCCGTCTTTGAAGCTCTCAATAAACCTGTTAATATTGAATTTATTGATATGCCGGAAGAAATTAAAAATAAATACCAATACTTTACCGAAGCAGATATGACCAAAATAAAGCTAACCGGCTACGATAAAAAAATTATGAATGTTCGCGAAGGTGTTATGGATTATATAAAAAATTATTTACTAAAGGAAAAATATTTAGGACTTTCAAAGGGATAATACGGAGGAAAGTTGGTTAAAGATACCACCCGAGGAGAATTTAGAAAGAGGTTATATTTCCTAACCCTAAAACTGATTGAGTTTATAGATCACTTACCAAAAGACAATGTTTCATTAAAGATGGCGGATGAACTTTTTAACAGTGGAACAAGTGTTATAAGTAATTACATTGAAGCTACCGCTGCAACAACTAAAAGAGACCTGAAAGATTATACTATGGCAGCCATTAAATTCGCTAATGAGTGTAAACTTTGGCTTGCCCTTGTCCGCGATAGTAATCGTGCAAAAGCAGAAAAAGTAAAATGGTTTTTAGAAGAATTGGATGACATTTCAAGACTATTATCCGAATCAATTAAATAAATTTCCGGACTAAAATGCAATTAGCAACTCTTTGTTACGTTATAGATAAAAGTAAAACTCTTATGCTTCATCGTATTAAAAAGAAAGAAGATATTCATGAGGGAAAGTGGAATGGTTTGGGTGGAAAATTTGAACCCGGTGAATCCCCTGAGGAATGTGTAATAAGAGAAGTAAAAGAGGAAAGCGGATTACTTATTAAAAATCCAACACTACATGGTTTTATAACTTTTCCTATGTTCGATGGTAAAAAAGACTGGTATGTTTTCATGTTCACTGCTAACAAATTTACAGGTAATTTAATCGATTCCAAGGAAGGCATGCTTGAATGGATTCCAAATAATAAATTGCTTGAGCTAAATTTGTGGGAAGGGGACAGGATATTTATTCCCTGGCTGTTTCAGAAAAAGTTCTTTAGTGCCAAGTTCAATTACTCTAAAGGCAAACTGAAAGATTATAAAGTAGAGTTTTATTAAAGTGCGGAGGAATTTTAATGCCACGAATGTTTCCGCCAAAAGAAGATGAAAAATCTAAATCACCCGATCTTAATCAGGAACGATTTTTTGCCGAAACACTTCTTAGTCAAAGAACCAATTTTTTTATAATATTCTTTGTGGTTTTAGTAATTCTTGCTATTGTGGCTTCCAACTTTTCTCATTACTATCTGATAATAGTTCTTTCTGTAGGAACGATTATTTGTTGGGGATTAACTTTAACGATTTTAAAGTTATCGCTAAGAATAAAATATATTGACAAAAGTCTTGGTAAAGAAGGAACAAATGTTATAACAGCTTTTCTAAAACTTCCTTTCAAAATATTAAGTTGGTTAAGTGATATCTTTATTCCGGTTCTCTGTTCAATTCTGATAACAGTAGGTTTAATTTTATCCACAACCGGTTATTTCGATACAAAATTGATTCCTCAAAAAGTTCAGGAAAAAGTTAAAGAGGGATTAAAGCTGGATAAGGATACTTTAACAAAGGTAAAACAACCTGAAAGAATTAAAGAATTTAAAAGTATCGATAGTGTTATTCAGTAATAACTTTATTTGCCAAATTTTCTTTTCAGGAAACCGCCTATCAGATCGTTGACATTATCCGGATTTTCAAGTGGGGTCATGTGACCTGCACGGGGCACCACTGCAAACTCAGCACCGGGAATTTTTTCTGCCATAGAACGCATTACAATTGGCGGTGTTAATTTATCAAACGATCCGCAAATAACTAATGTCGGAATTTTTATCTGTTGTAAAAAGTGAGTTGTGTCTGTTCTGCTCATGATAGCAATTATGCAACCTTTTACACCGGTTGGATTGTGTTTATATGATTTCTGGAGCACTCTGTTAAACATATCTGCTTGCTCAATTGGTGTTTCATCAGCAAAGCAATATGTTACAAAAGCTTTAACAAATTTTTCTAAACCTTCTGTATTTATTTGGTTGATATTTGCAGCTCGTTTTAATTTACCGGTATTATCATCGGCTTCTGAACGTGTATCAAGTAAAATCAATGAAGAGAAGAGGGATTGATTTTTTTCAACCGCACGTAATGAAATATAACCTCCCATCGATAGTCCACAAAGAATTGGTTTATTAAGATTTAGCTCAGTAATAATTGAAAATAAATCATCTACAAAAAACTCCATTGTATATTGACCATCTCCGACGAAACTTTCACCTAAACCACGAACGTCATAAGCAACACAGAAGTATTTATCTTTTAAAAAATTGATTTGATTTTCCCACATGGTATGGTCATACGGAAATCCATGAACAAAAATTATCGGTTGGTTTTCAGGATTACCAAAAGTGGTAACAGAAAGTCCATTTATTATCTTCTTCACCCACTCCTCATTTTTGTAAAACTCTTAAAACTAAGATAATCCACTTCAATCTTAAATCCAATCTTGTAAGAAGATATATAATACAATTTTGTTGTGGACATAAAAACTATGGTTAACTATATTAAACCGTTGGAAAAATTGAATTGTCAATTAAGCGGAAATTTTAATAGGAGGTAACATGAAAAAAATGCGTTCCCTCAGTTTAATTATTATATCCCTGTTTTTAGCCGTGTGGGGTTGTAATCAGTCTAATGAAGTTGAACCTGTTAAACCAACCAATTTTGAGTCCCCTCAGTTTATTATGATTGATAACAATGACCTATTAAATGGTATTGAAGATGCTACTCTTTCTTCCGAGATGAAGTTCAACAATATGTTATTCAATTTTGGAGTGCTCTCTTTAACGAATAATCTTAATGCCAATAATCCTATTATTCGTGGAATTCCTTGGCTGGAAAACTTCGATTTTACAAAACAACTTGGATTAATTTTCCGTCGGTTAAATCTTAGCGAATCTCAGATTGCTGAAACTAAAGTTTTGATGAAAGCTTATCATGAGTCATTAAAACCATTGGTTAAAGAATTTGCTGACGCTAATAAAGAGATAGTAAAAGCTGCTAACGAAAAACGTAAGGCAATTTTGGATGATCTTAAAAATGGTGTGATAACACGTCAGGAAGCTAATGAAAAAATTAAAAATCTGAACATTGAGACACGCGAAAAGATTAAAAATAATCCCGTATCAATAAGAATTAAAGATCAAATTTGCAAGTTGAATAAAAAGCTGTTTGATGACATTAAGGCATTGCTTACTGCGGATCAACTTGTAAAATGGAATGAAATGACAAAAAGATTTCAGTTCCCTTGTTGACAAAATTATTGGTTTAGCTACTTATAAAATTTGATGTATTGGCACACAGGTTTTGCAAATCTGAACAGATTCTTTGAAATCCGTTTTTATCTGTAAAATCTGTGTGCCATTTTTATTTTAAAAAATACTTCGCGAATGGATTAAAAAAACGAATAAGTTTGTAAGAAAATTAAACGCTAGTAAATTCTTTTTAATTATCCTTTTATCACACCAATTGGTTTTAACTTAGCGACCTTTGTACTAATACCGGCATTGTGCATAACTTCCACAACATCAGAAACATCTTTATAGGCATGGGGCATTTCTTCGGCTATTGTTTTGTAACCCTTTGCCTGAATTACAATTCCTTTTTTGCTCAGTTCGTCAATGAGATTTTTTCCTTTTGCTTCTTTTAACGCCTGGTGTCTGCTTTGTACTCTACCGGCACCGTGACACGAACTACCGAATGTTTCTTCCATCGCTTTTTCGGTTCCAACTGATACAAACGAATATCTTCCCATATCACCGGGTATAAGAACCGGTTGACCAATTGATCTATATTTTTCAGGAATCAGATTGTTATGAGAAGGGAATGCGCGGGTTGCACCTTTTCTGTGAACACATACTTTTTTAGGAACACCGTCAATTATGTGTTCTTCAATCTTGGCAATATTATGGCAAACATCGTAAACTAAACCAAAGCTCAGTTCTGGATCAGAAATTTTAAGTGTCCTCTTAAAACTATTTTTTGCAAGGTGCATAATTATCTGCCGATTATTCCATGCAAAGTTTGCAGCGGCTCTCATTGCACCTAAATAATTTTGTCCTTCGGTAGATTTAATAGGTGCACATGCTAATTGTTTATCTGGTAACTTAAAGCCAAATTTTTTTTCAGACTGAACGAGCAACTTCAGATAGTCCTCGCATACCTGATAACCTAAACCGCGCGAACCTGTATGTATTTGAATAACAATTTGATTCTCAAATAGTCCCAGTACTTTTGCGGTTTTTTCATCAAATATTTTTTCGACAACATCAATTTCCAAAAAGTGATTCCCGGAACCCAAAGTTCCTGATTGATCCATTCCGCGTTCTATTGCTCTTTCACTAACAGCTTCCGGGTCCGCGTCTTTTATTTTTCCATTTTCTTCAGTATGTAATAAATCTTCTTCAGTACCAAATCCATTTTGGACAGCCCATTCTGCTCCATCTCTTAATATCCTTTTAATCTCTTTAGAGCTTAATTTTTTGATTGCACCGCTTGAACCAACTCCCGTAGGTATGTCGTTAAATAAATTTTCGATCAGTTTCTGAATATGGTTTTTGGCTTTATCAAATTCGAGAGATGTTCTTGCTAATCGAACGCCACAATTAATATCATATCCCACACCGCCGGGTGAAATTACTCCTTCATTAATATCTGTTGCGGCAACTCCGCCTATCGGAAAGCCATAACCCCAATGAATATCCGGCATTGCTAATGAATACTTTTGAATTCCGGGTAGGTGAGCGACATTTACAACTTGTTTAAGTGCTTCATCATTCTGAATTGTTTCTGTCAGCATTTTCTCTGAAGCGTAAATTCTTCCCGGGACAATCATACCACCAAATGGTGGAATTTCCCAAAGATTGTCGTTTAATTTCTCAATTTCAATTCCGCTTATTTTCATGGTTTACCTCTCTATGTCAGAGAATCTTACCGTATAGAACTTAAACGTCAAAGACAATCAATGTTTTTAGTTGGTTACCCACTTTTTCGATTTTCATTTGATGATAGGTGATAGCTTTTATCTCTTCCTTCATTTTATGAATTTCGGGATGGAAGGTTTGACCAAACAATTCAATTTCGAGGTAGTAACCCGTATCAGTTTTTTCGATAATAAGGTTTTGAATAGTAACGAAGACCCATTTTTTACTGTACAACTGAAAGTTTAACTCACTTAATAATTCGATTAATACGGTTTCCGGAGTGTTCCCATTGAAAATAAATTTTTTTGAAGATTCTTTATTGAAAGAAGTTAAATCCATTGCAGCTTCGCGCCAAGCAAGGCAAGCCGATTTTATAAGTTCTTCTAATGAATGACCTTCAACTTCAACGGCGATGTCTGCCGGGTGTTCTACAAATTTATAGGACATAACAAATCCCAATCTTTTTCAGGATTAATTTAAATATGTTTTGACTTGAAGGAAAGAGAATTAAAAATAATATAAATATTTTATCTTAAGCACGGAAACCCTGTTACTCATTTCCAAGGTTCTTGAATCATTAAATCGATCGTGCGATTCATTAATTGCAAAGTAAATCCAACTCTTGGGTGAGAATTGATAGGAGAAAAGACCACCCAGAAAAATCCTTTCTAACTTGTCGGTCGATTTTATGAATAGATTATCAACATAAACGTAAAAATTAAGATCGTTAACAGGAGTGATTGATATCCATGGGCGCGCATTATATGTTATATCTTGAATATCATCGGATGGGTTTCCTTCAATCCACATATTTATAGAAGTGCCAAGTCGAACTATATCAGATGCTTTTAATGAAAAACTTCCTCCAAGCCACGAATAAAACGCAAGATAATCTCTGGAGAAGTTATAAGTCTTAGTGTAACCGCCCCAAACATTTGCATTCCATTTAGGATTAACATTGAACCATGAGCTGTAAGTTATTTCATACGAATTGTATTTTACATTCAGGTCTTTCGATTTACCAAGCGAACCATTAATCTCGAAACCCCAATTACTTCTGAATTGCATGTTGTAACCAAAGAGCCAACCATGATCTGTATAATTATCAACTTTTTCATAATCTATAATTGGTCCGGTGTAAATAAGAATTTGAGAAACAGCGCCATCTTTAGGATACCAAATTGGACCGGTGAATGAAACAAAATTGAATGTACCTCTCCAGGGAACATACCCCACCTGATTAACATCAAAATTTTCTCCGACATATCTGCTTCTGATTCCTGTAGCCCAAGTTTCGCTGAAATTGATGTAGCCCATCGAGCCGGCAAAATCTCCTTCAGAATTTTTTATTGAACGAGCCAATTGATAAGATAATTGCCACGACGAACCGCGGAATGCACCATCAATATCGAGTACACCATAGTTGTTTCCTGTAGTATGTTTACCAACAAACAATACTCCGACATTTGAATTACCCATAATTTGTTTCTTAACTCTACCGGATAAAAAGTATGCAGCTGGTTCAGTGGCTTTACTTCCATCGTAATCTGTGTAATCTTTTTCAAGTGTTCTTGCTAAAAATCCGCCATACTCCCAATCTTCGTATCTTCCAAAAGCTTTTGCACCAAAAATAATTGGCACTTCTTTTCCATCGGGTAATTTTTTTCCGATTCTTCTTGAGTAAAAAAGTTCTAAGGGCGAATAGAAACCTGAATTTCTTTGTTTACCCGAGGGCATAAATATTTCGTTACCCTGAATAAAGAAAGGTCGTCTCTCGGAGAAAAAAGATTCATAACGCGAGATATTAAAATCATATGGATCAGCTTCAATTTGTGCAAAGTCCGGATTGGCTGTAACCTGTAAAGTTAATTGAGGAGATGGATTGTAAAAAATATCAAGACCGGCATTAGGATCCATTTTGTATTTGTTATTACCGATATACGTCAATTTACCAAGTGCTGTCGGATAAATTTCAAGGTTAAGTCCCTTTATGGAAGGTTTGAAATCCTCAAATAAAAGTTTACCAAATTTAGAAACTCGCTGTCCTTCATTTTGTTCATAAATACACCAGTATTGATCTTCTGAAATTGCCGGGATCCATCTATCAATGTCGAGTCCCCAATAATCAAGATTGCTGTTATATTGAATCGATTTATAAGGTACTTCAATCTCAACAACATAACCCCAGTCATAAACCTTACTGGCAGAAAACCAGATACCATCCCAGTTATAATCTCTGTTACGCGCATCATCCAGTAATCTGCAATCAGCACGAACTCCGGCGGCGCTTACTGCAAATTTATATGCAGTTCGTTTATCTCCAAATGTATCGAGCATTAAAGAGACGACATCCCCCCCGAAGTCGTCTAATTTCCCGGTATTCTGTTGTATGTTTTTATATTCATCGTAACAGACTATTAAACAAAAAAGAGAAGTTTCCGTAGTTAGTATTTTTGCATAAGTTTTTTTAGAAGGACTTTTACCATAATAAGGTGCCAACTGAAAAAAATTATCAATTACCGGTGCAACTTCCCATTCTTGGTCAATAACACCATCAATAACTATTTGTTTATCAATCTTCTTTAAAGGAACAACTTTTTGTTCATTGTTCGGATAAACAATAAATGATGTTATTAGAAATATTGTCAGAATCTTTTTCATAATTAATCTTTTTTCTTCAATTTTTTAGACGAGAACTTGTTTTGAAAGGTTGCACTGTTCAAAAAAAATCTTGACAATATTGTTATAAAAATGAATTGATTTTCATTACTCGTTATAATTAAATTGTCTTTAGGTAAGATGGATACGATTAGATCAAACATATTAAGAAAAGTTTTTACGGGTCTTCTTTTTATTACATTATCTTTTCCGGTTTACTCAGTAAATAATTGGAAGAATATATTACAAGATGAAAAACAAAATACAGAACTATACAAGAAAGGTTTACAAGCGCTAAATAATAAAGACACAATAAATGCCGAAAAATATTTTAAGGAATCAGTAAGCAGAAATGGAGATGCAGCTTCTTATTATGAATTGGCTAAAATTTATTTAGTCAGGAATACCTACCTTTCAAGAAATATTGCATACGAATATTTTAGAAAAGCCGCTTTGCTTGAACCCGAAAATTTGGAATACAGATATGCTTTCGCTAGTCTTATGAAATCCTTTGCGCGCAGAAGTTCGATGAAAGAATACAAAAACATTTTGTCACTCGATTCAAATCAAACAAACGCTTATCTGAACCTTGGAGAAATGAAAGCAAAAGACTTTAACGAGTTTAACCGATCCGTACGTTCTGAAAACGGGGTTTATATGAGTATGCAGGAATCGGCGAACAAAGATTTTGTTGAATCGGAAAAATATTTTCTTTCGGCTCTGTCAAAAGATACTTTGAATTATGATACGATCATGAAACTCTCTTTATTGTATGAAAGAGCAAATAAACCTCAAAAAGGTATTCCGCTACTCAATCGTCTTGTAAGAAATAATAAAGATGATAAGAACGTGCATCTTTTGTTGGGTCTGTTATATTATAAAACTTCTCAACTGCAGCAATCGCACAATGAGTATAAAATCGCACTCGAGTTAATGGATAAATTAGAAAAATTAGATTTTACTCGTTACTCAGTATTACTCACACTTAACCAATCCGATCTTTTTGAAAATAGTTTTATTGACGAAGAGAATGCAGAACAGATAATAAATTCTTTCTGGAAAGCTTCAGATCCTCTCTATCTAACTGATTATAACGAAAGACTTCTTGAACATTATTCACGGGTTGCTTATGCAAATCTGAATTTCAGCGTTCCTTCATTAGGACTTGCCGGGTGGTCAACCGATATGGGTGAAACAGTTGTCAGATATGGCGAACCATTAAATAGAATCCGGATCAGACCAGCCATAGGCGCCGGAGGAACTGTCTCTGTTAAAACCGAATTGTGGTATTACGAAAATATGAACGTTGCTTTTACAGACATGTTCTCGAATGGAAATTATCAATATGTTTGGCCGGCTGGTGAAAAAGATAAACTTGTTCCACAAATCCCCGGTAATTATTTGGATTTTATGAATGATCTAAAAAGAACTAATCCAACTTTTTACAAACCTAAATATGAAGGACCAACTTTATCTGTTCCATATCTTATTGCTCAATTTAAAAGTGCCAGAAGAAATTATTCAGATTTATTCCTAAACTATTTCTTCCCGGAGGCAAGTAATATTAATACCGATTCAGTTAATTATAAAATAGGATTCTTCTTTTTCGATAAGAGGTTCACTGAAAAGTTTAAGAGTGTTTTTAATCTTAAGACAATAAAAAGTAACAAATCTCTCCAAAGTATGTTAATTTCTTTACAACCCGATTCAGGTTATGCGGCATTTGAATTAATTCGGGATGTTGATAAAGGAACGTTTTCATCTCACGGAAATTTTACTGTTAAGAAATTCAGTAATACCAGACTCGATATTAGCGATCTTTTAATTGCCGGTGATGTTTCTTTAGATAAGAAAGGAGAGGAATATTTTAACAGGAATGAAATCTATATCAAACCTTATATTCAAAATGAATTTACTAAACAAGAACCAATTTATCTCTATTATGAAATCTACAATCTTGAGAAGGACAATCAGGGTTTAACAGATTTTGAACAAAGTCTGGTTATCAGTGATTATTCGACCGAGCAAAAATCCGGTTTATCTAAATTCTTTAGCTCAATCACAAATTTTTTAGGAATCACAAGTGAACAGAAAATTACACTTAAATCTAATTACAAAACATTAGAAACAAATCCACAAATTTATTTTCAACTGGACCTTAATAATTTTGATGCGGGTGAATATCAAATAAAGATTGTAATTAAGGATAATCTTAACGGCAGTGAAAAAGAAGTTGATCGGATTATTAAGTTGTTGAAATAACCACTCGCCTACATTTTATTCACAATAACCTTTTCAGAACAACAATCGTCATATCGTCATTTTGTGGATAGTTGTCTGTAAATTTTTTCACCTCTTTCAAAATAAGATTTATAATTTCTTTTGCACTAAGATGTTTATTCGATTCAATAAGACTTATTAATTTTTCTTCTCCAAATTGATCATGCTTTTCATTCATTGCTTCGGTAATACCATCGGTATATAAGACAAACACATCACCGGGTTTAATTTCTATTTTTTCTTCATTCAATGTTGACGAAAAAATAGAACCTTCCTCAAGACCAAGAGCCATTCCTTTACTTAGTAATAAGTTTGTTCCTCCGGTTTGCTGACTACACAAAATTCCGGGGTTATGACCGGCTCTTGAGTATGTTATAGTATTATTGTTAATATCTAAAATGGCGTAAAACATACTTACAAATGAATTTTTTTCAATTGTCTTGTAAAGGAGTCGGTTTACTTTTATTAAAACACTGGAAGGTGAAACATTTTCTTCAGCGTGTGCTTGAAGTATCCCTTTTGTTAAAGTCATATATATAGCTGCGCCTATTCCTTTACCTGAAACATCACCAATAGCAATTCCTAATTTATTGTTACTTAGTTTTACGAAATCATAGTAGTCGCCTCCGGCTTCAATAGCTGGTAAAGATAAACTCGATATTTCATATCCGGGAATTTTAGGTTCTGATTTTGGTAAAAGACTTAACTGAACCTTTGCAGCAAGTTCCATCTCCTTTTTAAGCCGTTCTCTTTCAGAAATTCTCTGTATGTGTGCCGGAAGCCCATAACTTTCCAAAACAAATTCTTCTTTTTTAATTCTGCTTATTAAGTAGATTAAAGGAATTGTCAAATAAGCAACAACAAGTAAAATAAAATTCCATTGAAAAAAGGGATTTTCACTTGCGTACAATACAAGTCCGCGAGCTACTATTATAGAAGTAAAATGAAGACTTATAATCGTAAGTAAATCGAACAGAAAATAGATGTAAGCAATACCACAACCGAAGATAAAACCAGCCAATAAATTCACACCAAAATTATTTAATGATGGTGGAGTTGAAGCAATTACGAAACCCAATGTTGTAACAAAACCGGATAATAAAATGGAAATCCACTTTCTTTTCCAACGCTGATAAGAGATATTTACTATAAAAAAAGTAACGCCGATTGATGCTAAAATTGCATTTGTAGCACCATCAAATATTGCAGCTAAAACCGGTAAATAGGAAGAATGTCCTTCCAACAATCCAACCGGGGAGATGTAAATTTTTGTATCCGGTTGATTTACAATTAATCCAACAACTACGTAACTCAATGTCAGAGCTGAACCTAAAACAAATCCTCTTAATAATGAATTTCCTGAATCAATTGAAAAAAAGTGTCCTTTAATAAATGCGTCAATCCCTTTTAATTTATTTGGCCAAAGACTTCTTGCATACGATTCTCCAACTGTCCATGCAGCAAATACTAATAATGAAAGGAAGAAAGAGATTACCAAACCATTCATAATCAACACAATTATTTTCGTGTTGATAAACGAAATGTTACCAAGAATTGCTCCTTGTCCTATTGCCGGCCAGTAATTTATAAGGTTAATAAATGAAACAATAAAGTAAATAAGGAAAAAGTTTCTACCTACGCTTATCCATACTTCGCCTTGATGATATTTTTTCAGGAAGAGATAAAAAGCAATGATTATAAGAATAATTACGAATATTACCGATACCGTACCATACATTGCTTCGATAGCTAAAAAATATTCTCTATCTTGTTGAGGCACTTCAAAATAATAACTAAAACTCCCTACCTGATTTCCTAATACTCTTGCAGTAATAATAATTTTTGCATCAAGTTTTTCTTCTTCTTTTTCCCATCTGAAAGAGTAATCGGTTCGTGATTTAATGTTTTCTTCTCTTAATTCAGTTCTTGTGAATTTGTCGAATTCATTCCCGATTTTTTCTCTGATATAACTAGTAACAATTGAATTTGCTTCTTCTTTTGTAACTGATAGAAGTTGCATTGAATCTGGAATTGTTTTATTAAATCCAAAAACTTTTCCATTATTCGAAATATCAACTGTATAACTTTTTTGTTGAACTTGTCTTGGCAAATTCTGATGAAAATAAACAGACCAACTTAAATTTGACCAGAGTTCATTTTTCCCATAGTCTTTAAACTCTTTGCCTCCAAGTTTTTTTAAGATATATTTTGCTTCGATAGGAGAACTATCAAGGAATACTTCTACATACATATTTTCTACATTTTCATTTTGACTTTTCAAGAACTCTTTTGCAATCTGAACAGCTTGCGATTGAGTAATATTCATCTCTAAACTTTCGAAGGGCGCTTGCGGATATAGAATTATTATTGCACCAATGATTATTATGGCAGCTATAATCCAATAACGTTGAGAAGCAAAGTTGTTTTGCATTTTTTTCTCGTTAAGATGAAAAGTTGTTATATCTTTTGGTTTAAGACGGTTAAAAAATAGAAAGGTTTAGATAGAGTAGCAATTAATTCTAAGTTTTTTCGTAATATCCTTCAACATTTCTTAAATATTCACCAAAATCTTTGTCTGAACCAAGAATATGATTTATTGTCCAATCCTTGAGATAGTCTATAGTTTTAAGACTTAGTAAAAGATTGTTTCTTTTTGCGTCTCTTTTCAGAAGAGTTAATCTTTCTATAAACTCCTGATGTTCCTTTTTATGATTATTGATTTCGGGATATTTATTAGCGCTCTGCATCTCTTCTTCCATTCCGAAATGATATCTGGTATAATCATCAAGCCTTATCAGAACATCGCTAATAATTGTTTGTGATGTGCCAAGTTGTTGAGCTTCGTATAATTCGTTTATAATATCAATTAGCTTTTTGTGTTGATCATCGATGACTTGAATTCCAATATTAAATGAATTTTTCCAGCTTATGTAAGCCATATTTTCTCTCACTTTAGTCTAATTATCGAGAAAAAAATAATTTTTTTTATGATTTATTACAATATGCTGATGTAGCAGATGAGGGTTACTATCTACCTTAAAAAATTCATTATATTTGTATCATAAAATTCATTATAAGAGAAAAATGAACGAGCCGGAAGTAAATAAAGAAATTGCTTTAGAACACGGATTAACAGAAGAAGAATATAATTGGATTTGTGAAAGGTTGGGAAGGGTTCCATCTTTTACGGAGTTGGGCATTTTTTCTGTAATGTGGAGCGAACATTGCAGTTATAAGAATTCAATCGCATTGCTAAAAACATTACCAAGAAGTGGCGGTAGATTACTTGTTGGTGCGGGTGAGGAAAATGCTGGTCTGGTTGATATTGGAGATGGATTGGCAATAGCATTCAAAATTGAAAGTCATAATCATCCATCTGCGGTAGAACCATACCAGGGAGCTGCAACTGGTGTTGGTGGAATATTGCGAGATATTTTTACTATGGGCGCTCGTCCTATTGCATGTTTAAATTCTCTTAGATTTGGTTCCCTTGATGATGCCAGAACAAGATATCTATTTGAAGGGGTTGTTAAAGGAATTGGTGATTATGGAAATTGTTTTGGCGTTCCTACAGTTGGCGGAGAAGTTTATTTTGACGATTCGTATAAAAACAATCCACTTGTCAACGCAATGGCAATTGGTCTTGTAGATACAAAGTATGTTGCTTCTGCTATTGCACATGGTAATGGTAATCCGGTTATGATTGTTGGGTCTTCTACCGGTCGAGATGGAATTCACGGCGCTACTTTTGCATCAGAAGAAATATCTGAAAAGTCTGAATCAAAACGACCGTCTGTTCAGGTAGGCGATCCCTTTACAGAAAAATTATTGCTCGAAGCTACATTAGAAATAATAAAACAAGGATTGATAATTGGAATACAGGATATGGGTGCTGCCGGTATTTCTTGCTCCACATCTGAGATGAGTGCAAAAGGAAAGTCGGGCATGCTGATTAATCTTGATAAAGTTCCTTTACGTGAAGACGATATGAATGCTTATGAAATTATGCTCTCTGAAAGTCAAGAGCGAATGCTTGTGGTTGCAAAAAAAGGTTGTGAAGAGAAGGTTAAAGAAATATTTGATAAGTGGGATCTTAATTGCGAAATCATAGGTGAAGTAACAGACGATCAAAAACTAATTATTTATCATCACGGTCATAAGAAAGCAGAAATTAATCCTTATGATTTAGTATTGGGTGGAGGCGCGCCGGTTTATATAAGGGAGACCAAAGAACCTTCCTATTTATCCGAAGTCAGAAATTTTGATTTGAATTCTGTACCGGAACCGGAATGTGTTGCAGAGGCGTTCGAAAAAATATTCTCTTCTCCAAACATTGCATCTAAACGATGGGTTTATGAACAGTATGATTCTATGGTAAGAACAAATACAATTGTAGGTCCCGGTTCTGATGCTGCTGTTATTTATATTAAAGGAACAAACAAAGCAATTGCTGCCAAAACAGATTGCAATGGTAGATATGTTTACTTAAATCCAAAAGAAGGAACAAAAATCGCCGTAGCAGAATCTGCACGCAATGTTGTCTGCTCCGGAGGAATTCCTCTTGCAATTACAAATTGTTTGAATTTCGGAAATCCTTACAAACCGGAGGTTTATTGGACTTTTAAGAAAGCTATTGAAGGAATGGGCGAAGCATGTAGATTTTTTAACACTCCAGTTACAGGTGGTAATGTCAGTTTCTATAATGAAAGTCCTGATACTGCTGTCTACCCTACTCCTGTTATTGGAATGGTCGGATTAATTGAGAGACTTGAAAATGTAATGACGGCTGAATTTAAAAATGAAGGCGATTTCATCTATGTCCTTGGTGAAGATTATGAAGAAATTGGCGGTAGTGAATATCTAAAAGTTATTCATGGATTAGTAACTGGTCAAATCCCGCGAATCGATCTTCAGACCGAAAAAGATTTACACCATCTTATGTTAGAGTTGATCAATGCTGAAGTAATCAGTTCTGCTCATGATATTTCAGACGGCGGAATTTTAACGGCTCTTGCAGAAAGTTGTATTATTAATCAGGAAAAAATGATTGGTGCAAAAGTAAAAATCCACATTAAAACAAGAGAAGATTTTACATTCTTTTCCGAATCACAATCAAGGATAATTGTTTCTGTGCCGCCTGATAAAAAAGAGAAGTTTGAAAAAATTGCTTCCAAAAGCTTTACACCTTTCTATTGTATTGGAGTTACAGGTGGAAAAAGTCTATCTATAAATGATCAATATGATTTTACCTTAAAGCTTCTTTCAAAGCTCTATTATAGTTCTATTGAAAAAAAGATGGAACATGTAATAGGATGATATGCTAAAATTCAGATTCTTCAAAAATATTGGTTCTATTGTTCCTCTTTCTTGGGTAAGAAAAGTTTTAGAATTTTTCAATCATTATTTTGTAGGACTCTACAAACGTATTGATGAAAACAATCTGTTCTTAGCTGGTGCGGGTATAGCATATTCACTCTTTCTCGGAATGATCCCATTGATTTTATTAATCTTCTCATTACTTAGCTATTTATTCGATGTAAGAACTTTACAAAATCAGATATTCCAGATAATTGATACTGTGATTCCTTATCCCGTATATGCCTCGTACATGAAGAAAGTTATTGAAACTCGTTTACCTGAGTTTGTTGGTTACAGTACTTTGGCTGGTTATACGGGCGCCATTGGTTTATTGATAACGTCAACATGGATTTTCAGTAGTATGAGGACAATACTTAATAAAATTTTTCAAACCAAAATTCAAAAAAATCCATTTGTCGGATTGCTCAGAGACCTTGGTATGGTGATTCTTTTGGTTATCTTTATTACTCTTTCAACGTTTGTATTCCCGGCGACAAATCTTATTCTCGAGGTAGCAAAAACATCGGAATTGATGAGTGCATTTAATTTAAGCGCATTATGGAATTCGATTGTTTGGGTCGCATCAATTTTAATCATGGTTACATTATTCTTTTCTTTGTATTACTTAATTCCTTATGAAAAACTTCCTAAGCGTGTTGCTTTAATGAGCGCCGTATGGACTACTTTATTATGGGAAGTAGCAAGAAATATTTTTGGTTATTATATACAATACTTTTTCAGCTCAAACGCATTATATGGTGCATTTGCATTGATTGTTGTAATTCTCTTCTGGGTTTTTTATTCATCATGTATTTTTATTATTGGGGCAGAAATAGGGCAACTTTATAGGGAACGTTTAGAGCAAAACGCAAGTAAGAAGAAAGTAGTTAATTAATATTTCCTAACTAAATTCTGGTTGACAAATGATCTTCTGTTTATCAAGAAATTTTTTCCGTCTAATAATATCCGTTTTGTTAATTACTAATATCGAAATTTATTCTCAACTAATGTCGCTTGCTGAGAAACAGACAGACCCAATAAAAAAAGAAAAACTTCTTACACAGGATATAAGAGAATTAAAAAAAGCTAAGCTTCTTAAGGTAGAAGAACGAACAAGATTTTTACATTACAATCCTGATGGTAGTTTTTCATCTCAAAAAATTCTTGCCGAGAAAGTTTATTTTGATAAAAACGGAAATAAAATTGAACATATTAATCTAAAAAGTGATTCACTCTTAGAAAACCGACAGACATTTCAGTACGATTCATTAGGTCATTTGATTTTAACTGAATATTATAACGAAAACGATTTTGTAATAGGACGTCGTCATTCTAAATATGATATTTTAGGTAGAGAAGTCGAACGAAGAATCTATGAAGCCAAAGCCAAAGGAGAAGGAAGAGCAGAGATGAAGTATAATGATGATAACCTGTTAGATGAATTGATTACATACAGACCGAATGGAAAGATATTGACCATAATAAAAATGTATTATAAGGATGGAAGATTAGTGTCTTTTGAAAGTCAGGACCATAATCGTAATGTAATAGATAAATCCCTTCTTTTTTATGATAATGACGGTAATATTATTAGTGAGACAATAACAAATAATAAAGACAGTGCAACTGTATATTATGAATATAATTCAGACGGATATCTTGTTAAAATAAAATATACTGATGCCACAAGATATATGGATTATAATCAAAACGGAGATCTGATTGAGGACAAACAGATTTATCACACCGGAGAAACAGAATTCAAATTAAGGTTTTCTTATTACGAAAATGGTTTAATGAAAGAAAGCATTCGTTATTCATCTGACGATAAACCTACTTTCTATTCCATATATGAATATGAATTTTACAAATGATAAATTTTATTCCACTCGGCGGTTCGGAAGAAATTGGTGCAAACTGTTACTATCTAAATATTTCAGGTACAGGTATTCTTCTTGATTGCGGTATTCATCCTCAAAAAACCGGATATGAATCATTACCAAATTTTAGTTTATTGAACGAACTACCTTTAGATTTTGTATTAATCAGTCACGCACACCAAGATCATATTGGAGCTTTGCCTTTTTTAATACATAGATTTCCGCATGCAATAATTTATTCAACAAATCAGACAAAAGAGATTGCAGAAGTTACCCTTCACAATGCAGCTAATATTTTAGCCCAAAACTCGTTGGAAGAAACCGGATTTAAGATTTACACTCATGAAGAAATTGATTTGCTTGTTAGAAGTATTCGGGGAATTAATTATAATGAACCGATAAAATTAAACGGAATGAGACATTCAAATTCTTTTGATATTGTTGGTTCTTTTCATGATGCCGGACATATTTTAGGTTCCGCTGGTATATTGCTTGAACATGGTGGTAAAAAAATATTTTATTCCGGCGATATCAACTATTCAAATCAATCAATAATGATCGGCTGTGATCTCCAAGGCATTCGTTATGTTGATATATTAATTCTGGAAACGACTTATGGCTCTACAGATTCAGAAAAAATAGGAACATGGGCAACAGAAACAGAGAGATTAACTAAAGCAATAAATAGAATTATTCATGGTGGCGGTTCGGTTTTAATTCCTGTCTTTGCGCTTGGAAAAACCCAGGAAATCCTTTCTTTACTTTATAATCAAATGCAAAAAAGAAAATTAATTGAAACAAATATTTTTACCGGAGGGATTGGTAAAGAGATCTCAAATCTTTATGACAAAAACCGATATGTCACACGAAGAAGCGATAAAGAAATCTTATTGAAAGAAATTCCACAACAAAACATTTTTGAAGTAGATGACCTTTCATATTTCAGTAAAAATCCGTCGATAGTTCTTGCATCAAGTGGGATGATGTTGGAAGGAACCACATCTTTCAAATTATTGGATTATTGGTTAAAGCAACACAATTTTGCTGTTTTTAGCGTCGGTTATATGGATTCAAATACACCTGGTTTTAGAATAATTAATTCAGAAAAGGGAAGTGAAGTTAAATTAACTGAGTTTTCAGAACCGAAGAAAGTCAATTGTGAAATTAAGCGATTTTATTTCCCTTCGCATTCTATAAGAGAGGATCTCCTAAAAATTGTTGAAAAATTAAATCCCAAGAAAGTCATATTGGTTCATGGTGAAAAAAATTCAGTTGATTGGGTGGGTGAAAAGATACTTAGCCACTTTTCAAATATTAAAGTTATTTCTCCAATAAACGGGAGGGCAATTCCTCTTTTAAATCACATCTAAGTATTAATCCAAATACTTTTCGTTTACACTTGTCTTTCAAATATTTATATTACATAAGAAATCAAAATTATCCTTACAATTTTTTTGGCGGCTAATAATTTTTAAAGGGCTGACAAAGAATACTTTAATTCAATCAAGGAGGTTCGTTATGAATATTTACAAACTAGTTGCAATAATCATAATGATTGCAATGGTAAGTTCATTTGCCCAAACAAAAAGTACAAAACCAAAAACAACAACAAAAAAAGCGGAAGAAACCACTCAATATGTTCCGCCACCACCTCCACCGAAAGACGGTGTATTTGTGCATATATCAAGTGGTTTAGAAAATCCTCATAAAGTTCTTATGGGATTAACAATGGCTCTACGAATGGCAGATGATCACGATGTATATGTTTATATGGATATTAATGCTGTAAATGTTGTGTTAAATAGTTCTAAAAGTTTGGAAATGAATAAGTTTGAACCCTCTAAGATTCTTATAGATAAAATTCTGAACAAAGGTGTTAAAATCGCAGTATGTCCGACTTGTCTTGAAGTTGCTAACAAGACTCAATATGATTTAATGAAAGGTATAAAACTCGCAAACAAAGAGGACTTCTTTAACTTTACGCAAGGAAGAATTTTGACATTGGATTATTAATAACTTAGGAGTGTCCGATTGGCGAGATGCCAATCGGACATTTTGCATCGAGGATTTAGAATATAGTAAGCTTTCCTCAGAACTTTACATAAGAGAGTTCTTCCGCTTTTTCAGGATACTTTTCTAAATATTGTTTCATCAAGTGTGACAGATAAAATTTTTCACTCATCTTTCGAACCCCTTCAAACTCATTAAATAGTGAAGTCCTTTGTACCATATAAATAGCTTGCCTATTTCCGATTTTTATAAGAGATAAGGCGGCTACAATTCTGGCAGCATAACATTCATCGTCTCTGAGAATTTTCAATAAATCTAAAACGGCTTTTTCAGATTTGTACTCTCCTAAATAATACGCACAGCTTGTTCGCAATCCTTCATTATCGGATTTTAATCCAAATAATAAATTTGCTTCAATTGTTTTGTACTTTGCCTTTACAACCGGATCTAATTCTTGGTATGCAATTGTTGTAGATGACAAGAGAAGAACTGAAATAAGAATAATCGAAATTACTCTTGTTAGTTTCATTTTTCCCCCGCATTGGTTTGTTTTGTAATTTAATTCAGTAAAAGGAATTTTCTTGTTGATAAGACGAAAGGTTATTTAAGAAAGTTGCCTGGGGATTTTTTTGTGCCTATCTATATATGCAGTTGTAAATTGGAAATAGATTTCTCTCAATCGGATTTGAATTCTTTTATGGTCTTAATAGCTTTCTTAGCGAATAGTATTATGAAAAGAAAGCAAAATAATATTACAAGCCAAGTTTCCATACTTTTTTTAATTGAAAACTATGCTTATCATATTCTTAATTCAATGAATAAAAACACAAGCACAACAATGTGTGAGTATCCTCACTTGCTAAAGCGAATTAGTTTTTCACCTAGGATTCTGGGTTGAGAATTTCTGAATAAATAAATTTTGTAAAAATGGATTTTATAAGAATTCGTTTAGGGTACTATATACGCAGTCGTTTATGATATTGCTGGAAATAAAAAATCCTCACTTCTTCAAGTGAGGATTTCTATTTTTTTGTAGCGGGGGCAGTGCTTTTTTATAGGAAAATCAAGTTAATCCAAGTTTACTTAATTTTATGAATATATAAGAAAATAGCATAAAAACAACATTTTTATAATAAGATAATAATATTATAATTAACCCCAATAAATCAAAAGTGTATGAAATGTGTATGAAAAATTTAGGAGTAAATTATGACAATAAATTTCTACCTTGATAAAAATAAAAACATTAAAAGTAATGAACGTACGATATACGTTTATGTCGGATTCGGGAAAAAAAGACTTGTGTTTAATTCTGGAGAAAAAATTAATCCAAAGGATTGGGATGTATTAAAACAACAAGCAAAAAAATCGTATGTAGGAAGTCCAGAGTTAAATTCATTTTTAAGTTACATCAAAGAAGAAATTAAGAAATTGAATAGGCAACTAACCATTGACAAGATTACACTTTCTGATGAGGAATTTAAGTTAAATGTTAATCAAATAATTAGAAAAACTCAGCCTCAAAACACAAATTATCAATTTTTTGAAGCTTATAAAAGATTTATTGAAGCCAAGAAAAATGTTCGTTCCTACAGGTCTATTCAAAAATATTATACTTTATTAAATCACCTACAAAATTTCCAAACAATTAAAAAGTTTACACTTTCGTTTGATAAAATGAACATGGAATTTTACGAAAGATTCACAGATTATCTTTATAATGATAAAAAAATGACAGATAATTCAGTTGGGAAATATATATCAACATTAAAAACTTTTTTATTATGGGCTTATGACATCGAATTAACGAAAAACACTACTTTTAGACGATTTAAGGTGCTTGATCAAAAAGCTGAAATAATTTATTTAACATCTGAGGAATTGTTATTATTAGAGAACTTAGAAATAGAAAATAAAAGCTTAGAACAAGTGAGAGATGTATTTTGCTTTGCTTGTTATACAGGTCAGAGATTCAGTGATATTTCAAATATTGAGTGGGAAGACATTACAGAAAATTACTGGAACTTACGTTCTTACAAAACAAAAGATATTATTAGAATACCTCTTATTGATAAAGCAATTAAAATAATCCAGAAATACAGGGATCACGAGCGACCCTTACCTATTATTTCTCATCAAAAAACAAATGATTACATTAAGGAAGTGTGTAAAATTGCAGGATTAACGGAATTAGTCACTATTAATCGTTATAGTGCATCTAAGAAGATAGAAATAACAAAGCCCAAATATGAATTCATCACTACTCACACTGCCAGGAGAACCTTTGTAACACTTAGTCTTGAAAAGGGATTAAGACCCGAAATGGTAATGGAAATTACAGGACATAAAGAATATAAAACATTGAAAAAGTATATGAAAATTACTGACAAACGAAAAGAAATTGAATTAAAACAAGCTTGGGAAAGGGAAAGTTTAATAAAGAAAGTTATTTGAATAGGGTTAAGTAAATATTTTTATCCGATTGATTTTACAAATTCTTAAAGATTTGCCAAAGTTGTTTTTGGCAACTTTCTAAATTAAAAAAAGCAATAATTTAATTGCAGAACCGCTAGTAATAGGAGCCATTTACCTAGTCTTTAATAAATTCTAAGAATGAGCAAAAAAGCTTCATCCAAATGAGTTACCTATTTTAATCTTTTTTAACCTATCTTAAAAATTTTGTCAAAATAGCATTAGAATCTTGTCACTAAATAAGTTTATTGCACTCGTTAATTAACCTTTTTTTATCACTATTTACTTCGGATTTATAGTAGAAGTCTGAAGAAGGAGGTAAAATGAATGCAAAATTTAATCATATCCACAATTAAAATTGATGAACTCAAAGAAATCATTTCCGAAACCGTCACTTCTATTCTATCTAAAAACAAATACCTAACCGAAGCTGAGGAAAATGATGTTGAGCTAATTAAAATAGAAGAAGTTAGTTCATTGCTCAGAGTTTCTAAAGTTACAATTCACAAGTGGAAAAAAATTGGTTTAATACCATTTTATAGAATCTCCAATAAGATTTATTTCAAAAAGAATGAAGTTATTGAATCAATGAAAAAAATCAATGAGATAAGAAAAAACAATTAAATAATAATTCTTAATTAAACAAGTCTTGTAATTTTGATAAGGAGTCAAAAATGCCTAAAAAAATTAACAAAACACTCAATTTTAAATTATCCACACTATCATTAGACAAAAACCCCGTTGATAAAATCAAAAATATTTTTTCTTATGCTACTGTTGAATATGCAAAGAAATATGAAAAAATATTAATAAGAGACTGGGGTTATTATGAAAGTTTCCCTAAAAATTTAACTTCAGAACAATTTGAAGAATATGAAATTGATAAATTTAGAGGAAATGTGTGTAAAGAAGATTTACCTAAAGACTTTGATATAAATAATAGTTTACATAGGGCTATTATATATGCCAATCTCAAAGAGCCCTTAATTGTCGATTCGATGGAAGAATTATTTGAAAGACATGAAAAAGTAAAAAGTTTCATAGAAGAATATGAAAGTAGATTTGGTAAAGATGTATATGTGCAAATTGGTAGAACAATTTTTAGGCATTTAATAAAAGGATTAATTGATTATTATGAATTTGCATACATTTGTGCAGTAAATAGCAAAGTAGGGAAAAAAGATGAGTATAAAACTGCTACATTGAACGAAATTTTATCAAGAATGAATGGGCTAAAATACACTAAGTTATTTAATTCAATATATAAAAATGAAGAAAAACTAATTATTAACGGACAGGACATAAAGAAAAATATTTTTTTTATCAATGATTCAAAATTGAAAAGGATTAAAAATAAATGTGCTAAAAAAGAGTATTTTGTTACTTATACTTTCAAAAATAGAGTCACATACTATACAACAAGATTAACTTACGATGAGTTGATCAAAGCTGTTTTTTATCAAGCAAATAAACGTGTTGAAATGCAGATTCAAAAATTAAGATTAGAAAAAGATTTAATTAATCAACACCAAATTAAAGTCAAGGAAAGGGATGATTTAAAAAAAAGAAAATATAAAATTAAATGTTAATTGAAAGAATTGGGGTGGACGCTGGGTTGCACACTTATGCGTCCACTTCTCTTCTACATCTTAACCTCTTTTTTGCTACTTATACTTTTCTTAATTAAACACTTTATATTGTAGCTATATTGAAATTATATTGAACACTACATTGAAAATGATTTTGAGAAACATTGTTATTAGACATAGAGTACACACAAATTCCTAAATTTTAGACCTAACCCTTTTCTTGAAGCATATATAATTTTTCAGATTAAAGAACAGTATACAAAACAGAAAAAAGAACATAAAGCAAGTTTAATATTTTTACTTATAGATATAGCTTCTGAAACTGTCATTTTCTAATTTTACTTTAAAGTAGAATGATTTTATAAAAATTAGCGTTTCTCCATCATAGAGCGATAATCTTAAAGGTGTTTCGATGCCAAATTACTTCATTACAAATCAAGAAACTAAAGATTTAAGAAAAAGATTAATTCAACTAATAAGCAATAGTGATGAATTAAAATTCTTAGTTGGATTCTTTTATTTTTCTGGAATTAGAGAACTTTACGAAGGACTAAATCAAAATGAAAATTTTACTTTAAGAGTTTTAGTTGGTCTTGATGTTGATAAATTATCTTTTGGTTTAATAGAATATTCAAATGATGATAAATTAACCGATGAGGAAAAAATTGACAATTTTTTTGTTTCAATTCATAAATCAATTAATACAGACTTTTTCGACAATAAAGAATTTTACGAACAAGTTAAATTCTTCATTGAACTAATAAAAAATGATAGGTTAATAATAAGAAAGACATTAAAACCAAATCATTCTAAACTCTACATCTTTCAACTAGATGATAAACAAGTCGGAAGAAAAAAATTATTCATCACTGGCAGTAGTAATCTTACTAAAGCTGGTTTAACAACTCAAAATGAGTTTAACGTTGAAATATCAGATTATGGATTTGAAGAATCTGAAAAATATTTTGATGATTTATGGGGAAGTGCAATTAAGATTAATGAAGAAAAAGATTTAAAAGAAAAACTAATTAAGCTAATCGAAACAGATACGTTAATAAGAGAAACCACACCATTTGAAGCTTATGCTTTAATTCTAAAAACATACTTAGAAAGTTTTGAGTACAATAAAAAAATAGGAACATCATTATTAAATATTTTAGATAAAAAAGGATATAAAAAGTATCAATATCAACTTGATGCTGTAAAACTTGCTATTTCAATAATAGAAAATCACAATGGAGTATTAATAGCAGATGTAGTTGGTTTAGGTAAAACAGTAATAGCAAGTATGATAGCTAAACATTTGAATTCACGAGGAATAGTTATTTGCCCTCCAGGATTAATTGGAGATGAAAACAAAACTGAAGGATGGAGAAAATATCTAAATGAATTTCAATTATATGATTGGGAAGCTCGTTCATTAGGCGATTTAGAAAAAACATTAGAATATGTAAAATCAAATGATGATATTGAAGTAATAATAGTAGATGAAGCACACAGATTTAGAAATCAAGATACCCAAGGATATGAATTACTAAAAAATATATGTCGGAATAAAAAAGTAATCCTTTTAACTGCAACTCCATTTAATAACAAACCCGAAGATGTTTTATCATTACTTAATTTATTCATTATACCCAAAAAATCAACTATAACACTTAACAATGATTTAATTTCTGTTTTTAGAACCATAAGCAAACTATTCGATGACTTAGCATACATTAAGAAAAACTATAACTCAAGAGAAAAAGATAAAGCAGATAAAGCTAAAAGACTTTACAAAGCAATTTTTGATGAAGAAGTAATTGACTTATTAAAAGTAAAGAAAAAGTCACATTTATTAGCAAGACAAATTAGAGATGTAATTGAGCCAATAACAATTAGAAGAAACAGATTAGACTTATTAAAAAATCCAAATTATAAAAATGAAGTAAATGAACTTTCTAAAGTTGATAATCCACAAGAATGGTTTTATGCATTAACAAAAGAACAATCAACATTTTATGATGAGATAATTACAAGTTATTTCACTGACCCAGATTTAGAGCAAGGAAAATTCAAAGGTGCAATTTATAGACCATTTGAATATGAAAAAGGATATGGAAAAACTCTTTTCAAAGATGAAAAAGACAAAGAAGAAAATCGTGAATACATACAACAGAGAAACTTATTTGATATAATGAGAAGATTATTAATAAAAAGATTTGAAAGTTCGTTCGGAGCATTTGAACAAAGCATAAAAAACTTTAAAAGCATAAATGAAACAGTAATAAAGTTTATTGAAAAAACTGGTAACGGAGACCCTACAAAAGGAGAATACATACTTGATAGAGATTTAATTGAAAGTATAGTAGAAAAAAACTCAGATGAAATTGAAGAAGCACTAAAAGAATATGAAAAACAAATTACAGCTGGGGTTTATCCTAAAAGACATAAGCGATATAAGATAGAAAGATTTAACTCAGGGGATGATTTTATTTATGATATTAAGAATGATATTAACCTTCTTGAAGAAGTTTTAAATAAACTAAAAGAACTAAAACTTACAGATAATGATCCTAAGGTTGAATGTTTACTAAATCATATCGAGAAAGAATTTAATAAGCCAAATAATGGCAATGAACCTAAAAGAAAAATTGTAATCTTTTCTGAATATGCTGATACGGTAAATTATGTTAGTCAAAAATTAGAATCGCTAAAACCTGGTTTAGCAAAAAGAACTCTTGTAGTAACTGGTTCATTACCCGATTCAAAAATTTCAGTTATTAATAAAAACTTTGATGCTTCTATTAAAAATCAAGAAGATGATTATGATATACTTTTAACGACTGATAAGCTTAGCGAAGGATTTAATCTAAATAGAGCTGGAATGGTAATTAATTATGATATACCTTGGAATCCAGTGCGAGTTATACAAAGATTAGGTAGAATAAATCGTATAAGCAAAAAAGTTTTTGATACTCTCTACATTGTAAATTTCTTTCCAACAGAACGTGGAGCTGAATTTGTAAAATCAAGAGAAATTGCACAAAATAAAATGTTTATTATCCACAATACATTAGGTGAAGATTCAAAAATATTTGATATAGATGAAGAACCCACAGCAGCAAAGCTTTATCAAAAGTTAATTCAAAATCCAGATGAAACCGATGAAGAAAGTTTTTACACTAAAGTATTAAATCTTTATAATGAAATACAAGAAAAACATCCAACAATCATTAAGAATTTAGATTCAGTCCCAAAGAGAATAAAAGTTGTAAAGAATTTTTATGAAGATGAGATGATTACCTGTTTTATGAAAAATAGAATGTACATAAAACTAGCAAGAAAAATTGATGATAATATTGAAATTACTGATTCATCACTTGAATTGATTTTAGACAAAATTAAATGCAACGAAGATGAGAAATTTTTAGAAATTGATGATGAATTTTGGAATATGTACGAAGCAGTTAAAATGGATAATGATAAAGAGTATTCAAAAGTTTCACAAAATAGCAATGAGCAAAAAGCATTAAATAATCTAAATTATTTGCTGAGGGTAAATGGAAATGAAAAACTTTTATTGCTAAAAAGCTTTATTAGAACATTAAAAGAAGATTTAATTGATTATGGAACACTACCAGATTATACAATTAGAAGATTAGCATCATTAAGTCAAAAAGAAAAAGATATTCAAGAAACAATAGAAGAAATTGAATTATTAAAAAATGAACTTGGTGAAGATTATTTAGAAAAAGAGAAGAAAAAATTAGATAGAAAAGAAAAAGAAATAATAATTGCAATAAAAAATAAAAGTTTAGTTTAATTAAAATAAATTTCAGTTCACTTCAGTGAACTGAATAGGAGACAAATTTATTTAATAAAGCTATTGCAATTGACTTTAATCAAGGGACTAAAAGAAAGATAAAATAAAACTGGCTTTAGACACATTTAAAGGAAAACAAATTATGAGCTGGGTAAGAGTTTGGGTTCATCTGGTATTTTCAACTAAGAACAGAGAACCTTATTTGAACTCAAGAGAACTTAGAGAAAAAGTTTTTAATCATATAAAAGATAATGCAAAAGAAAAAGATATATGGCTGGATTCAATCAATGGATACAAAGAACATATTCACTGTCTGATTTCATTGAACAAAGAACAATCAATCAGTAAGATTGCCCAATTAATAAAAGGAGAGTCTTCTTTCTGGATTAATAAAAATAAATTAACAAAAGATAAATTCAGTTGGCAGGATGATTATTGGGCAGTTAGTGTAAGTGAAAGTCAGATTGAAAGTATGAGGAAATATATTTTAAGACAGGAAGAACATCATAGAATAAAAACCTTTTCAGAAGAAGTTGATGAGTTTATGAAAAAATATGGCTGGTACTTTATTCAAAATACTTCATATAAAGAATGAGGCTAAAGCCAGAATTCTCTTTCTTGATTTTTTCTCAGTTGGCTAAAGCCAACTGTAATAAAAAATAAAATTATTTTAATATTCTTATTGCAGTTCACTTTAGTGAACTGGTGGAAATTAAAAAATCAAAATGGCTTTAGCCACATTAAAAACAGGAATACTTATGGAAACCAAAGGAATTATTGAAAATCTTATTCAGCAATTCAATAATGATAATCTGCACTCTCTTCTGAGAGCTAAAACCAGAACCTTCAGACTGATTGATGGACAACTTTCACACTTAAACGATGACCAATTTACTGACTGCACCTTATTTGGTGAATTCAAAATAAATGACGATTTAATGGTTGTGGTAACTGCAAGAGTAAACAAACCACTTTCCGAACGCTCTGGCAAAAAAGCTCAGTACACACTTGGTAAAAAATTTCTTAAAGATGCACAAAAATATGTTGGTGGGTTTTTCATTTTCTATGATGACAAAGGCGATTTCCGTTTCTCATTGATTTACGATATTCCGCTTTCAACAGGTAAAAGAGACTGGAGTAACTTCAGGAGATATACTTACTTTGTTAGCAAAGACCAAACAAATAAAACATTCATAAAACAATTTACCGAAGCTGATTTTACTTCACTTGAAAAAATTATTGATGCATTTAGCGTCGAAAAAGTTACCAAACAATTCTATCAGGAAATTGCTAATTGGTATTTCTGGGCAATGGATAATGTAGAATTTCCTGATGATGAAGAAAAAGACAGAGAAAAAAGAAATGCTAAAAATCTTATTCGTTTGATAACAAGAATTATCTTCATCTGGTTTATGAAGGAAAAAGAACTTGTTCCTTCTACGCTTTTTGATAAATCGTTTATTGATAAAATCATTAATTATAAAGACAAAACTGGTAGCACATACTATAAAGCAATACTTCAAAATTTATTCTTTGCCACACTAAACACTAAAATGAAAAGAGATGATAAGGAAAGCAGAATATTTGTTGAAGAAGCTGAGAAAAAAGGGTACTTAAGCGATGCGTACCTTCAACAAGGTTATTATCGTTATAGCAGATTTATTAAAGATAAAATCTTATTCATTGAACAATTTGAAAATGTACCTTTTTTGAATGGTGGTTTATTTGAATGTCTTGATAAAAAAATAGATAATGAAGTAATAAGAATAGATTGCTTTTCTGATAATCCTAAGAATGAAACCAAATTAAAAGTTCCAGATGATATATTTTTCCTTGAAAAAGAAATTGATGTTGACTTATCTAAATATCTTGACAAAGGTAAGAATAAAAAAGCCACTGGGCTTTTAACTATTCTTAAACGCTACAACTTCACAATTGATGAAAATACGCCAGTTGATCAAGATGTTGCTTTAGATCCAGAGTTATTAGGTAAAGTATTTGAAAACTTATTGGCTGCTTATGTGCCAGAAACTTCTGAAACAGCAAGAAAAGCCACTGGCAGTTATTATACTCCACGTGAAATTGTGGAGTATATGGTTAATGAATCTTTGATTGAACATTTGAAAACTTCTCTTAACAATAAAGATAAAAGTGTTGAAGAAAAATTACGTTTACTTTTCGATTATGCTTCTGATGAAAATCCTTTTGATGAACAAACTACTTTAAAACTTATTGAAGCAATTGAGAATATTAAAATTCTTGATCCAGCTTGTGGTAGTGGTGCTTTTCCTATGGGCATTTTACACAAACTTGTGCTTGCTCTTCATAAACTTGACCCTGAAAATAAAATCTGGAAAAAGAAATTACTTGAACGTGTTCCGCCTGAAATAAAAGATGAAACAGAAAAATCTCTCGAGAATAAGTCAGTTGATTATATCAGAAAACTTGGATTGATTGAAAATTGTATTTACGGTGTTGATATTCAGGAAATTGCTATTCAAATAAGCAAGTTGAGATTTTTTATTTCATTACTTGTAGAACAAAAAATTGATGACACAAAACCAAACCGCGATATTCGTGCTTTACCTAACCTTGAAACAAAATTTGTTGCTGCTAATACTTTAATTGGATTGAATAGACCAACGCAAATGAGTTTGACTGCAAGCGAAATTGAAACACTTGAAAAAGATTTGTTTAAAGTAAGAGAAGAAATTTTTTACACCAACAGCAGAAAAGAAAAAGTTGAACTGCAAAGGAAAGAGAAAAAATTAAGAGAGCAACTTAAAGTTGCATTAAAGCAAAACGGTTTTCAAAATGAAGTTGCTGAAAAAATTACAAGCTGGGATCCATTTGACCAAAACACACACTCCGATTGGTTCGACCCTGAATGGATGTTTGGAATAAAAGTATCCGAATCCTCTGGATTCGATATAGTGATAGGCAATCCGCCGTATATACAGCTTCAGAAATCAATTAATAAATCAAGTAAATTAAAATATGCTGACCTTTATAAAGATCAGAACTACAAAACATTTGAACGAACTGGTGATATTTATTGTCTCTTCTATGAAAAAGGAATTAATCTTATTAAAGAAATTGGTCATTTATGTTACATCACTTCCAACAAATGGATGAGAGCTGGTTATGGTGAAGCTCTCAGAGAATATTTTACAAAACACAATCCTAAAATTCTTATCGATTTGGGTCCAGGTGTATTTGAAAGTGCTACTGTTGATACAAATATTTTGCTTATTCAGAAGCACCGAATCGAGGACGATTCGAATACTTTGAGGGCTGTTACAATCGCAAAAGATGGAAATATTGATTTACAAAAACATTTAAATGAAAAAGGAGTTGTTCTAAATAAACTTACAAAGGATGCCTGGTTTATAGGAAGCAGTGCTGAGCAGAAATTAAAAGAAAAAATTGAACGTATTGGAAAGCCGCTTAAAGATTGGGATGTAAATATTTATCGTGGAGTTTTAACAGGTTTAAACGAAGCTTTTATTATTACAACTGAAAAGCGAAATGAAATATTAGCAAATTGTAGTGTTGCCGAATCGTCCCGATTCGGAGGAAAAACAGAACGTGAACGCACAGAAGAAATAATTAAACCAATTTTACGTGGCAGAGATATTAAACGCTACTACTATGAATGGGCTGGGCTGTGGGTGATAGTTATTCCCGCTGGTTGGACAAATGATAATAAAGGCAGAAAAAATGCTGAAACCTTTATTAACGAAACTTATCCTTCAATAATGAAACACTTAAAACCTTTCGAAGTGAAAGCAAAAAAGCGAGATGATCAGGGAGATTACTGGTGGGAACTTCGACATTGTGCCTACTACCCCGAGTTTGAGAAGGAGAAGGTGGTGTATTCTGAAATTGTTAGACAGCCACAATTTTTTTTAGATACAGATAGTTTTTATGTTGAAGCCACAAGTTTTTTAATGACTGGAAAATATGTTAAATATATTTGTGGTTTACTTAATTCAACTCCTGTTACATACTTCTTTAAAGAATGGTATGCTGGAGGTGGTTTAGGAGAAGAAGGTTATAGATACAAAAAAGCTTTTTTGGAGAATCTTCCTATTCCTACCATCACTTCTGCTAACGAACCAATAGTAAAGCAGATAGAAATGTTGGTAGATAAGATACTTACTGCAAAGAAAAGTAACGAAAACGTCCTCGCTTTCGAAGAAAGTCAATTGAGCAAGGATGCTCAAGGTACTATTGATACGAGCGAGTGGGAAAAGGAAATAGATTTGCTGGTGTACAAACTCTACAACCTCACATACGAGGAAGTTAAAATAATAGACCCAGAGATTGATAAAATAATTTCTAAAGAAGAGTATGAAAGATTTGAAATAAAATAGAGGTTACTAATGGCTTCTAAAGATATTTTTGAAGAACCCTTTGATGAAGGTACATTAACTAAACTCGAAATATTTGAAAAATATTTTGAGGAATGGCACGTAAAATCTTTCAAAGAAGCTCAAGATAGTATTGATAAGCCTACTGGGAAAAGGAAATAGATTGCTGGTGTATAAACTTTATGATTTAATATAAGAGGAAATAATAATTGAAGGAAATATTTAGCTATGGAAAATGAGAAGTTTGATAAAAAATCATTAAAACTTTTTACAAGATCAAACCCAGATTGGAAAGCATTAGCTAAAGATTGTGTATGTTTTGCCAATGCAAAAGGTGGAATTATTGATATTGGAATAGAAGATAATAATACTTTACCACCTGTTAATCAAAAAGTTGAAGATAGTTTAGTCGAATCTATAAGAAAAAGAATCAGTGAACTTACAGTAAATGTTGGGGTTAGGGCATCAAAACAAATAGCGGAAAATGGAGGAGAATTTATACATCTTGAAATACTCCCTTCTTTATCGACAATTGCCTCAACTACCGATGGACAATACTACATTCGAATCTCAGATAATTGCAAACCAGTTATGCCTGATGAATTATCAAGGTTATATACAGATAAACCAGCCTTTATATGGGAAACTAAAGTAGTACAAAAAGTTACAATTGAGCAATGCGATCAACAAAAGCTTGATCAGTTCATAGGCGACGTAAAAAGATCAGAAAGAATAAGTGAATTTGTAAGGCAAAAATCGACAGAAGAAATTCTTTTATATTATCAAATGTGCGATACGAATCGGGTTTTAACTAATTTAGGAATATTATGGGTTGGGACAAAATATCAAAGAGCTAATTTACTTTTTGCACCAATTGTTCAATTTATAAAATTTGATGCAAATGGCAATAAAATAAAAAAGCTGTTATGGGATGATTTTTCTTTGAATCCGAAAGAACTAATGGAAGATATTTGGCAAAAAATTCCCGAATGGAAAGAAGGAATTGAAATATCTGAAGGAATTTTAGGTAGAAAAATTATCTATAACTATAATGAAAATGTAATTAGAGAGTTACTTGCTAATGCTCTGGTTCATAGACCATACACAACAAGAGGTGATATTTTTATTAATCTTTTCACTGATAGATTAGAAATTCATAATCCTGGTTTACTACCATTAGGAGTTACACCCAATAATATTTTACATCAATCCATTCGCAGAAACGAACATTTGTCAAAATTATTTTATGATTTGAATTTAATGGAAAGAGAAGGCAGTGGTTATGATAAAATATACGAAGTGTTGCTCAGTGAAGGTAAAGAACCACCAATTGTTGAAGAAAAAGTTGATAGAGTTGTGGTAACAATTAAAAGCACTATTAAAAGTCCAGAAATAATTGAATTAGTGGTAAGAATTAAAAAAAATTATCAACTTAATCAAAAAGAAACAATTTGTCTTGGAATAATCTTACAGGAAAAATCAATAATAGCGACAGAATTTGCAAAAAAAATCCAAAGTAAAGATGACAAACAAATAAAAAATTGGCTTGGAAATCTTTTGAAATATCAAATTGTTCAAACAAAAGGAAAAACCAAGGGGATGCGATATTTTGTAAATCCTTCCATTCTAAAAGGGACGTCTTTTGAAAAAACAGACTTATCCAATATAACTGATCATCGACTTAATACTCTTATATTAGAAGACATTGAAAAATATCCATATTCAAGCATTGATAATATCCACCAGCGAATCGGTAAGGAAATTCCAATTCGTAGACTAAGACATTGTATTTATAATCTTGTTAAAAATGGCAATATTAAGCCGCAAGGTGGAAAAAAATTTAGAAAATATTTTATTGACCAAAACAAGGGGTAAAAAACTTTAGTTTTTTTGACTGGAGAAAAAAGAAAGCGGCTAAGTTGTTGTAAATCAATAACTTTTATTGACAAAAAGGCGGTGTAATAAATAAACAGTTGTAAAAAGGGAAAAAAAGCTCAAAGAATTAAATTGTCTTTCGACAATTAACAGAAAAACTTAGTTTAGCACTATGGAAAAGATAGGATACATAGAAATAATTGTAAAAGGTTTCAAAGGTAAATTAGAATTAACACCTGAAACTTTTGATATAAAAGAACTTGCTGAAATAATTGAGCAAGCAGAGAAATTATTGTTTCCGGGTGAAAGAAAAGAACGACCGATAATAAGCTACAAAATGGAAGAAGGTTCGGTAAAAAATATCTTTAAAACAAGTCTTCAAGCTGTAATTGGATTTAGTGCTATACTAAGTGAAGTAGAAGCTAAAAAGAATTTAGACTTTCTTGAATTAAATACAGCAAAAGCAATTGAAACCTTTCAGGAGAATGCTGTAAAAAGAGATTATACATTTGAGATTAAAACTTCTGTTGAAAATTCTCCCACCTTAAAGATTGACAAAACAACTTTTTATTACCGCACCTCAGAAAATTGGGTTGATGCTGAGTTTTATTTTTATGGAAAAATTACAAATGCTGGGGGTAAAGATAAAGCAAACATTCATTTAGTTACTGAAGAATTAGGGACTCTTTATATACAAACTCCACAAGAAATTTTGGCAAAAGCCGAAGAAAACATTCTTTACAAAACTTACGTAATTAGAGTAAACGGAAAACAGAACTCACAAACTGGTGAAATAGATAAACAAAGTTTTTCGTTTATTGAAATGATTGATTATAACACAAAGTATGATGAACAGTATTTGAAAAAATTAAGAAGTAAAGCAATGAACTGGCTCAATAAAATTGACCCAGATGAGTGGTTAAAAGATATAAGAGGTTACGATGCTTGAAGGTGCTATGCTTGATACCAGTTTTTTCCTTCGATTCTTAAATGAAAATGATAAACTTTTTAACAATGCTAATAATTACTATAAGTATTTTCTGCAAAAAGAAATTAAATTATTTATTTCGACTATATCAATTGCTGAGTATTGTGTTGGGGGTAAGATAGATGAACTACCGTTGAAAAATTTAATTGTCCTACCCTTTAATATAAATCATGCCGAAAAAGCTGGGAGTTTGCTCGTATACTTTATGAAGCTCGAATAGAAAAAAAGCTTGAACTAAATGAAAGACCAATCATCATCAATGATGCAAAACTGTTTGCACAAGCCGATATTGATGAGAGGATCCATTTTTATGTAACTTCTGATAAAAGAAGTATTAATATCTATAACGCTCTTAAAGATAAGACTAATCTTGATTTTAACTTTATTGATATTTCTGATAATCATTCAGAAGTATTTGGTGTTTTAGATTTATAATTTTCATCTCTATAAACAGAGTTTTATTTTGACTTATAAAATTGAGAGATATTAGAAGTATAATGATGCTTAAAATTTAATAGTAATTAAAAATTAATATTTTTTAATTGTTGGTTTTAGTTATATCTAAAATAGGATTATCATTATACTGGGATGAACTATAAGAAAAATTTGAGGATGAGATTTTTATAATTCATATATATATAAAAGTTCTATTACATATTTTTTAGATTTATAAAGTAAGAAATGGTTCAAAAGATAAATAAAGGAAATTCTGTTGATTTATTAAGTAAAGACTATCTTTCAAATGTCTTCTATCCAGCAGTAGGGGATGTTATTTATTTACATTTCCTAAATGCAAAAGAAAATTATTCCCACACAAATAAACTCAATAAATTAGATAAAGTTGCACATCTGCTACTATTTTTAATCACAAAAGGGAATTTGGAATATATATCAAATGAATTGATAAGCGAAATTAAAAACTTTGTTGATCTGGAGAATAAAGATAATTCGTTTAATGTTTCTTGGAGTGCTACTTATCCATTCGAGTTAATAATTAATTTAGTATGTGGTACTAAATATAATTATAGTTATTTTATTAATAATTGGAAATGTAATCCTTCTGTAACAAGGAAGGCTATACAAGAATTTGCACTTTGGGCTTATTATAAATATGATAAAAGTTTTGTTCTAGATGTTATATCTCATAACATTAATTCACTACAATTTGGATATGATATAATTTTAGCAATACTTTGTAATGTTATCAATGAGTTTGACAGATATCAAATTAATAGAATGTTATATTTAGACCGTTGTAATAATCCCATTGATGGAGATAAACTTTTTAGTTATAATGTTCAACTAACGTTTCCATTGAATGAAATAAAAAATATAAAAATCACAAATTCATTTTTTAGTATAATTTCAGAGGCAAAAGATTATTTTATCAAAATTATTATTGAAGCTTTACCTCATATTACTGAAGGTACAAACAAGTATCAGTTGGACTTATTTGCTAAAGATTGGATAAATTTTGCTTATCAATCTGAAAATGAGCACTTCAAAAAATTAAATCAAATTACATTTTACGTTGATATAAGGAATTAGATAATTTGTGAAAGATATGAAAATCATATGTTTTACATATCTTTGACATATCTTTTTCATATGTTCTTAATTATCTCAAATATAATTCACTCATAAAAATTTGCTTAGAGTTTGCTATTCCCTTTGCCAGAATTTTCCTAACTATTTGCTTGTGATTTTGCTTAACCATTTGCTTGTGATTTTGCTTAAGCAAAATATTTTTTGAAATACAGGTTAAAGAGATGATTCGTCGAAAGTGTATTAAGAATATTCTAATATGAAAAATTATAGTATTTTTATAGGAGAAAAATTAAAAAGTGTATGAAATGTGTATGAAAAAAAAGAAAACCCTTTGTAAATTATTACCTTACAAAGGGTTACTTTATTTTGTAGTAGCGGGGGCAGGACTTGAACCTACAACCTTCGGGTTATGAGCCCGACGAGCTACCAATTGCTCCACCCCGCGGTATAAAATTTATTTTTGTGAAGAACTTTCAAACTTGGGGCTCAAATATATGAAACCATTTTCCATCTGTCAAATAATTCTTACTCTCAAACCGATACTTGATACTTACTTCTTCATTCACAATATTCGCACAAACAAAACTGTTGCAAATGCTCAAAACATTACTTATCAAAGATTACGCACTTATTGAAAATATCCAAGTTGAGTTTGGAAAAGGACTTAATATTATTACCGGCGAAACGGGTGCCGGTAAATCAATTCTTATTGATGCGATGGGACTTCTACTTGGCGAAAGAGCTTTCATCGATGTAATTAGAAAAGGAGCAGATAAGTCCATTGTTGAAGGTGTATTTGATATTGAGGGAAACAAAAAAGTACATAACTTATTGTCTAAAAACGATATTGATTTTGATACCGAATTAATTGTTAGGCGTGAAGTCTCTCTTAAAGGTACAAACCGATGTTTTCTAAATGATACACCTGTCACTCTAAATTTAATTAAGGAAATCGGCGATTTATTAGTTGATTTACATGGTCAACATGAACACCAATCCTTGTTAAAAGTTGAAACTCACCTTGAGTTACTTGATGAAGTGGCTAATCACAATAACGTTCTGGAAAATTATAAGAAAAAGTATTCAGAACTCAACAAGCTTCTTTCTGAACGAAACGAATTACAGAAGAAAGAAAAAGAAATAAAAGAAAAAAGGGATTTATATGAATTCCAAATCAAAGAGATCGATGCAATAAATCCTGAACCCGATGAGGATATTAAACTGGAAGCTGAATTAAAAATTTTAGAGAACTCTGAAAAACTTTTAACAATTGCTAATCAAATTTTTTTATCGATCTATGAAGCCGAAGATTCTATATTAGATAAAATTGCTGGAGTAAAAAATCAATTAATCGAACTATCCAAAATTGATAAATCATTTGAAGAAAAAGTAACCGAAAGTGAATCCGTTATAGCAATTCTAAATGATATTTCCACATTTGTTAGAACCTGCAAAGACAGGATTGATATAGACCCGGAAAATGTTGAAAGAATAAGATTAAGAATCGGTTCTATTAATTTGTTGAAGAAAAAATATGGCGGTTCCTTAAAATCTATACTTGAACACCGAAACAAAATTGGGAATGAATTTGATCTGGCGGAAAATTTTTCTTTGATGATTGAAGAAATAGATAAAAAAATTGAATTGATGAGAAAAGAATGTGGTGAACTTGCCAAGAAAATATCAATCAACCGAAAAACAATTTCGAAAAAAGTAAAAAAAGAAGTTGAGGAATCATTAAAAAATCTTGGGATTTCAGATCCAAACTTTGAAATAAAAATTGAGAATCAACAAGCCGATAAATCTTCTGAAAATTATGTGGTAGCGGATAATAAATATTTTTTGTGTGATTCGAATGGAATTGATAAAGTGGAATTTTTTATTTCAACAAACTTAGGGGAAGACCCGAAACCATTAATAAAGGTAGCTTCAGGCGGAGAGATATCAAGAGTTATGCTGGCATTAAAATCAATACTTGCAAAATCTGATAAATTACCAATTTTGATTTTTGATGAAATAGATACCGGAGTTAGTGGCAGAATTGCTCAGAAGGTAGGACAAGTACTTAAGGAGTTAGCATCTTTCCATCAGATAATTGCAATTACACATTTACCTCAGATTGCCGGACTTTCAGATTATCATTATGCAGTTGAGAAAAAGAAATCCGGTGAGCGTGTTGTTAGTTCAATTAAAATGTTAAGTAAGGAAGAACAAGTTAATGAAGTTGCAAAGCTTATTAGCGGAGAAAAAATTACGGAAGCAGCTCTTAATGGAGCAAAAGAATTAATGAATTATAAAAAGTAGTGTTTTATGGCACATAATTTTTATTTGTTAATTCAATTTTCATCTTTAAATTGTCATTAGAAAATCAATTAATAAAGGAGGTATTTGTGAAACGGAATTATACATTTTTCCTTTCGGTAATACTTTTGTTATCGTTCTTAACAAAAATTCAGGCACAGGATGATCTTGAAAAAACATTATCCAAGTTATCATCTTCTGCCGGCAAAGCATATGTTAATCCTGTTATTTCCGCTTTCGGCTCTAATTTGAATTCTGGTTGGGTGAGCGTTTTACCTTCTGCAACAAAATTGGGTTTTCGTCTTAATGTAAAAGTAATCGGTATGGGTTCGTTCTTTTCTGATGAAGTTAAGAAGTTTAACGCTGCCGGTGACTTCTTTTTCAGCTCATCACAAGCAGATCAAATATTACAAGCATCTGGTTATGCAACAAATCATCCGGCTTACACTACATTAAAAAATGAACTTACAAAAACTACTTTCAGCGTTAATTTCTCCGGACCAACTATAGTGGGGAGTAAAAACGAAGGATTAAAAGTAAAATTCCCGGGTAAAACAATCTCAGCCGGAGGTCAATCTTATACTTTGCAACCTTACGAGTTATCCATTCCTGAAGTAAAAGGTTTTCTTGATGATCTAAAAATATTTCCTACTGCTGCTGTTCAGGCGACTATTGGTACTGTAATGGGTACAAATGTTTCGGTAAGATATTTCCCAAGTGTAAATATTGAGGATATGGGTAAATTCACATTCTGGGGTATTGGTGCAATCCATAATCCGGGTGCGTGGTTAAAAAATCCATTACCGCTTGATATTGGCGTTGGGTATTTTTTACAGCAAATGAAAGTAGGTGATATTTTTGAAAGTGATGCTTCGCAGTTCGGATTATATGTTGGTAAAACAATCGGTGCTATTATCTCAGTTTCACCTTATGCCGGACTTACTTTTGAATCATCCAAAACCACTGTTAAATACAATTATCAATCAAACCAGGTTGTTAATGGTGTTCCGGTTCCTCCAACTAAAGTTGAGTTTGAGTTAGAAGGCGATAATAGCTCGGCATTTTTAATAGGTCTTAATATTAAACTTGTTGCGATAAACATTAATGCCGATTACAAGTTTGCAAAAACTAAAACTGCAAGTGCCGGAATTTCTGTCGGATTGTAATTTTTATTAATGAGGTTGTCTTAAAAGTAAAATCTTATTGTATTGAATAGAACGTGATCATCATAGATTAAAAGAGTTTTCAAGTTGGATAATCACTTTTAAGACAACCTTTTTCTACTAATCAAACTCGGTTTGAATCTTTGTAGCAGAATTCAATAATTCCTTTAGCGAATTTACATACGGTAATAATTCGCTCATATTACCTTTATCAATTGTAAGTGATTTCATCATTAATGCTTGCATTGCCGATAACGAACCAGTTAAAATTTTTTGCCATGTTTCTTTATCGGCTTTTATTACAAAATGAGAATTATCAAAATCTTCCTGATCAGCTTTTTTGATACCTAAACATTGACCGTTGTTTAAATCCAGTAATAATGATTCATTATTGGTAATAGATAAAATTAATGTCCAGTTCCAACCTTCCGATGAATTTTTGTATTCCTGGTTATTATTAATTTGATTTTTAAGTTCACTTGCCCATTCATCGCTAAAAAATTTCATAAAAATTTACCGCTTGTTAGTTGTTATTATTAAAATAGTTAATTTTGCCTTTGATTGGAAATTCGCTAATGAAAGAAACAGCTATTTATGTACATATCCCTTTTTGCGATCATAAGTGCATTTATTGCGATTTTTATTCTATTGTCTCTTATGATGATATTCAATCTTATTTAATCTCATTAAAAAAAGAAATTAATTACTACGCAGAAAAATTTTCAAATAACAGGGAAATTATTTCAATTTTCTTTGGTGGGGGCACCCCTTCATTTATGGAACCTGAGTATATTGAAGAAATTATTAAAGAGATAAAATTCAGTTTTTCCGTTAAACCAAATGCAGAATTGACACTGGAAACAAATCCAGGGACAGTATCTATTAATAAATTAGAAAAGTTTTTGAATACCGGAATTAATAGGATAAGTATTGGTATCCAATCGTTTGATGAAAACGAATTGAAATTTCTTACCCGCATTCATGATTCCAAAACCGCAAAACAAACTGTTTATGATGCAAAACGAGTTGGGTTTGATAATATTAGTGCTGATCTTATCTTCAATCTTCCAAAACAAACAAAACAGATATGGAAATCTAACCTTGAGCAATTAATCGAGCTTCCAATAAAACATGTTTCTGCGTATAGTCTAATACTTGAACCGGGGACAATATTGAACAAAATGGTTATCGACGGGAAAGTCAAATTACAAGATGATGATTATGATGCTGAATTATATGAAACTACTATAGAGTTTCTTACAAATCATGGATTTGAACAATACGAGGTATCAAACTTTTCGCTTGAAGGTTACGAATGTATTCACAACAATGTTTATTGGAGATATAAAGATTACCTCGGTTTCGGAACATCTGCACATTCATTTGTAGATGGAGTGCGCTGGTGGAATTATTCCGGTCTTAATTTTTATTTAAGTTCCGTTGAGAAAAAAGGGAACGCAGTAATTGGAACCGAAATCTTAACAGAGGAACAAAAGTTAAGTGAGTATATAATGCTGGCACTCAGAAGCAAGGGTGTGGACCTGGAAGATTTCAAAATGAAATTTAAAGTCGATTTTCTTGATAAATACCGGAATCCATTTCAGACTTTGCTAAAAAATAATTTTATCAAAGTGAAAAAAAATCTTATTACATTAACACCCAAAGGGTATGCAATATGTGATGAAATTATTAAAAACTATTTTTAATTAACAAAGTAAATTAAATCCAACAACTAGAAGGAAATACTATGAACGGGAAAAATAATTTGATCGTACCAATTTCAATATTATCCGGAGCCATTATTCTTTCAGTAATTATTTTTTCTTTTGTTTGGAAATCGACAAAGAATGCAGATCAGACTATTACAGTAACCGGTTCAGCAAAAAAAATTATTGTTAGTGATCTCGGAATTCAACGAGGTACTTTACAAGCGATTAGTTCAGATCGAAAAACAGCATATCAAATAGTTGCTCAGCAAATGCCAACAGTAATAAGTTTTCTTAAGTCAAAAGGTTTTGAGGAAAAACAGATAGAGGTTTTTGGAATAACAGGTTATCCTGTTTATGAAATTAGTCCGCAAGGTTATCAGACTCAAAGAATTTCTCATTATGTTTATAGTCAGAGATTTGAAGTGAGATCAAATGATGTTCAAAAAATCAAAGAACTTTCTCTTACTCTTAGCTCGTTAGTAGAGAAAGGGCTTGATGTTCAACCAGATATGCCTGAGTATCTTTATACAAAGATTGATGATCTGAAAATTGAGATACAAGGCGAGGCAGCAAAAAACGCAATGGAAAGAGCTGAAAAAATTGCACAATCAACGGGTCGTACTCTGGGTTCTTTGAGAAATGCAAGAATGGGTGTTATTCAAATTACGCCGCTTAATTCAAATATGGTTACAGACTATGGCATTAACGATGTAACATCAATTGATAAAGAAATAACAGCCGTTGTAAGTGCTTCATTTCAAATAGATTAGATAGACTTTTGATATTAGTTTTTGCAGACGGCATAAATATTCGGGATATTGGATTTATGATATAGCCAATGATTTTATAAGGAAGATCGAACAAAAAGAATTTGGCTAATTCAAATAATTGTTCTATTTTAGTGCAGTCTAATTCGCCCCTTGAGGGCGATTTTTATTTGTGGAATATGGAAAAATCTAAAATTTTTGAAAAAATCGAAGAAATTACATCATCATATGGCTTTTTGCTTATTGATGTAATTATCCGTGGAGATAATAATTTACGCATTATCGAGGTTTTTATTGATAATGAAAAAGGTGTAAATGTTGATGATTGCTCGAATGTAAGCAGAGCAATTGACGAAACATTTAGCAAGGAAAATCTTATTGGCTCAAATTATCGTTTGGATGTTTCCTCGCCCGGAGTAGATAGACCTCTTAAATTTTTAGTACAATATGTAAAGCATATTAACAGAAAATTTGAGGTAGAATATTTAGTTAATGACGAAAAAAAGAAATTGACCGGAAAATTAAACCGCGTTGACGGGGATAAACTCTATTTTCTCGATAAATCAAATGAAATAAAAATAAATTATAAGGATATAATTAAAGCGAAAGTTTTAATTAGTTTTTGACTACGGAGGAAAATAAATGAACACTGAGATAGTTGAATCATTCTCGCAGATGGTGCGCGAGAAAAGTCTGGATAAAGACGTTCTTGCCGGAATTATTGAAGAAATTTTTGGTCTTATGGTCAAAAAGAAATTTGGGCAAGATGCAAAATATGATGTTGTTGTTAATATGGATAAAGGCGATATCGAAATATTTCTGGAAAGAACAATTGTTGATAAAGTAAATGATCCAAGTACTGAAATAAGCATAGATGAGGTCAATGAAAAAGGGAATGAAGACGATCTTGAAGTCGGTGAAGAATATGTTGAAAAAATTGAGCTTCATCAATTCGGGCGTCGGTTGATAAACCTGGCACGTCAAAGTCTTAACCAAAAAATCAGAGAGATCGAAAAAGATATTGTTTATAATGAATACAGCGAGATGATTGGCGAAATAGTGGTTGGAGATATTTATCAGGTTAGACGCAATGACGTATTGGTCAATCATAACAAAAATGAATTGTTATTACCTCGTAATGAACAGATTCCGAGGGAAAAATATCGTAAGGGAGATACAATTCGTGCAGTTGTTAAAGAAGTAAAGAAAACTCCAAACGGACCACTTATAATAATTTCACGCGCAGATAATCTGTTCCTTAGAAGACTTTTTGAAATCGAAATTCCGGAAATCTACGATGGAGTTATTGAAATAAAAGGAATTGCTCGCGAACCCGGTGAAAGAGCTAAAGTTGCTGTTGAATCCCAAGATGCAAGAATAGACGCTGTAGGTGCTTGTGTTGGTATGAAAGGTGTTAGAATTCATGCCATTGTACGTGAACTTAACAACGAAAATATTGATGTAATTAATTACTCTGATGATCCCATTGTTTTTATTCAACGTTGTTTGGCACCTGCTAAATTAAAACAGATTGAAATTGATGAGGATGCAAAAAAATGTGTTGTTACTGCTGATAGCGATCAGGTTTCACTTATTGTCGGAAGAAGTGGTGTGAATATTCGTCTTGCTATGAAACTTAGTGGTTACGATATTGAAGTTATTCGTCAGGAAAAACCGCTTGAAGAATATGAAGAAGATATTGAATTACCGGAATTAAGAGAAGAATTAGGAAGTGATATTGTTGATTTACTTATTAATCACGAGTTCGAAACTGCTGTTGATGTTCTTAAAGCCGGTGTAGATAAACTTAAAGAAATTGAAGGAATTGACGAAGAAAAAGCTAAACAAATAATCGAAACACTGGAAAATCAATTTGAGGAAGAAGAATAAATAAACTATCATTCTCGTTAACCGGTGTTGAATAAATTACAAGGTAATATCCAGATGTCCGAAACTACAAAAGAAAAAAAATTAAGACTCTATAAGTTTGCTTCAGAGTATAATCTTTCTACTGATTCCTTGATGGAGTTTTTACATAAGAAGGGTTACGAAGTTAAATCTCACATGGCTCTTCTTACTGATGAAATGCTTGCCGATATCAAATCGCATTTCAAAAAAGATATCGAAAAAGCAGAAAAACATTACAAAAAAATCTCAGATTTCCAGAAGAAAAGAGGAGATAAAACTGAACCCGAACCAGTCGTTCCAACTCCTGTAAAAGTGGAAGTTGTAAAGGAAGAAAAACTTATAGAAAAACCAATAGAAGAAAAGTTAGCTGAAGAAAAGCCACAAGAAGAAGTAATTGTTAGTGAAATTCACCAGACTCAACCTGAAAAAGTTGAAACTATAGTCGAAGAAAAACCTGTACAGGAAGAAACACCTGTAGAAACCGTTGTTCAGGAAGAAGTAGAGGAAACAAAAACTTTTAAAACAAAATCTGAAATAGAATTAGAGACAAAGAAAAAAGGTTTGACTATTGTTGGGAAAATTGAACTCGAACCGAAACAAAAAGAGAAACCAAAAGAGGTTATTACACAGCCATTAGAAGAAGCAATTCTTCCCGCCAAAGTTGCAGAAATATCTGAAGAAGAAGATTCTGATAAAAAGAAAAAGAAGAAAAAAGTATTAAAAGCAAAAAAGAAATCCAAAGTTGCTGAAGAAGGTGCTGATGAGATTGTTTCTAAGAAGAAGAGAAAAATAAAGAAACTGGAAATTGACAAGCGTGAAGTTGAAGAAGCAATCAAAAGAACTATTCTTAGCATGGATGAATCGAGTCTTGGAGATAGAGCTTCCATTCGTAAAAAGAAAAGAAAAGAAAAAATGGAACTCCAGGAAAAAATTCTTGAACAGAAACAACTCTCTTCAAAGAAAATTCAGGTTACGGAATTTATTGCTGTAAACGAGCTTGCTAATCTGATGGGAGTTCCTGTAAGCGAGGTAATTCAGAAATGTATTGGTTTGGGATTAATGGTTTCCATTAACCAAAGACTTGATGTTGAATCCATTACACTTGTTGCAGATGAATTTGGATTTGAAATAGAACTTCAGGAAGAATATCAACATGAATTAGAAGCAGAAAAACCTGATCCGGAAGAATCTTTAAAACCTCGTCCACCTGTAGTCACAATTATGGGTCACGTAGATCATGGTAAGACATCACTTCTTGATTATATCAGAAGAACAAACGTTGTTGCCGGTGAATCAGGTGGTATTACACAACATATCGGTGCTTATCAGGTGGATCTTGAAGGGGGCAAAAAAATTACATTCCTCGATACTCCGGGTCACGAAGCATTTACCGCTATGCGTGCCAGAGGTGCAAGTGTAACTGATATTGTTGTGCTGGTTGTGGCAGCAGATGATGCGGTTATGCCTCAGACTGTAGAAGCTATCAACCATGCTCAGGCAGCCAATGTCCCTATTATAATTGCAATAAATAAAGTAGATAAACCAAACTCAAACATCGAAAAAATTAAACAGCAATTGGCAGAGCGAAATATTTTGGTTGAAGATTGGGGAGGTAAATATCAATGTGTTGAAATCTCTGCAAAGTTTGGTAAGAATGTTGATTTATTATTAGAAAAAATTCTACTCGAAGCAGAATTGTTGGACTTAAAAGCTAACCCGGATCGTTTGGCTCACGGTGTAATAATAGAATCTCAGATGGATAAAGGGAAAGGTGTAACTGCTACTGTTCTGGTGCAAAAAGGAACACTTAAAATTGGAGATCCTTTTATCGCCGGTATTGTTCACGGAAGAGTTCGTGCAATGTTCGATGAAAGAAACAATAAAGTTTTCGAAGCTCCTCCATCAACACCTGTTTTAGTTTTAGGTTTTGAATCAGCGCCTCAGGCGGGTGATACTTTTAGTGTAACAACATCAGAACGTGAAGCACGTGAAATAAGCTTGAAGAGACAACAAATTAAACGCGAACAAGATCACCGTCAGGTTAGACACATTACACTCGACGAAATTGCAAGTCAAATCAGCAGAGGTGGATTTAAGGAATTACCAATAATTGTTAAAGGTGATGTTGACGGTTCGATTGAAGCTCTTGCAGATTCTCTTATGAAGTTAT
>Ga0101944_10000725_pt1 | contig 88344 bp, 67 predicted proteins | sample DewCreD2012metaG_FD_75245 | JGI IMG/M metagenome (GOLD analysis project Ga0101944, IMG submission 75245) | Hot spring sediment bacterial and archeal communities from British Columbia, Canada, to study Microbial Dark Matter (Phase II) - Dewar... ... | reverse complement strand
TGGCTGCCGGGCTGGACCGGCTTGCGCCGCCAAAGAGAATCCTGTTGTTGGAGGCCCTGGGCGACCGCGGCGACCGCGAGGCGACCGCGGCCGTCCTTGCCCAGGCGCAGCGGGGCGAGGCGAACGTCCGCGTGGCGGCCCTCCGCGCGCTGGCGCGGCTCGGCGACGCCGCGGCGGTGGCTCCGTTGATGGACCTGGCGGCCGGCGATGTCCCCGAGGTCGCCCAGGCCGCCGCGGCCGCGCTGGCGGCCCTGCCGGGCAAGGACGTGGACGCCGCGGTGCAGGCCTTTCTCGGCAGCAGCAACGCCAAACTCCGCCGCACGGCCATCGAGGTCCTCGGACAGCGCCGCGTCGTCGCCGCCGCGCCGGCCTTGCTTCAGGCCGCGGCCGACGCCGACCCCTCGATCCGCCTGTCCGCCGTGAAAGCCCTGGGGGAAATCGGGGGCCAAGAGGTCGTGCCGGTCATGGTCGCGTTGCTGCTGAAGGCGAGTTCGGCGGAGGATCGCGCCGCGATCGAGGCTGCGTTGGCCGCGGCCTGCGCCGGGGCGACGGACCGGGACGCCTGCGTTGCCGCCCTCGCTCCCGCGATGGCCTCGGCCAATGCGGAGGCGAAAACGCCCGTACTTCGGACGCTGGGTCGGCTGGGCGGGGCCGAGGCCTTGAAGGCGGTGCGCGCGGCGCTGCAAGACCCCTCGGAAGCCGCGCGCGAGGCGGCCGTCCGCATCCTGGCCGAGTGGGCCGACCCCAGCGCCAGCGGCGACCTGGCCGCGCTGGCCAGAAGCACTCAGAACAAGGCGCACAAGATCCTCGCCCTGCGAGGTTACATCCGATTGATTGCGCAAGGCAACCCGTCGCCGGACCAGAAACTGGCCGCCTGCAAGGAGGCGTTGAGCCTGGCCGACCGCGATGAGGAGCGGAAGCTCGTGCTGGGCGTCTTGGGCGGGGTGCCCCGCGTCGACGCGTTGACCATCGTCTCGCCGCTGCTTGCCCAACCCGGCACGCGGGACGAAGCCGCCGCCGCGGCGGTCGCCATCGCCGAGAAGATCGTCGGCGGCCACGCCTCGCAGGTCGCCGACGCCATGAAGCAGGTGCTGGCGGCCACGGGCAATCCGGAGTTGCAGCAGCGGGCCAAGGAGGTGTTGCGGCGGGCGGGGGGAAAATGACAAGCAACCAGGCTGGCCCGCGCCGCGACGCCTACAGCCTGGCCCGAACCGGGCACGGTTCCCGTTTGGGGATACGTCGTGGCCGGAGGGCCACGACGCGTGGTTCCGACGCGAGGAACTGTAACGGTTCACGGGGCCAGTCAGGGGGCAGACGCATTTTTCGGCGCAAGACGGCCCGAAAAACGCGCTAGTCCCCGGCGTGTGAACGATTAGCAGGAAATCAATCCGATTTTCGCGGACGTCGCCGAGAACATCAAATCAGTCCCCGTCAACGGCCGCGTGCAAGGCAAGGGAGGAGATTTGCATGAATCGAGTGCTGCAAGTTTTGCTCGGGTTGTTGCTGAGTCTGTCGGTGGGGGTTTCGGTTCCGGCGCAGGAGAAGCCCAAGCCCGATGAGCGGCTGCAACCGCTGCTGAAACTGTTTCCCGACGCCGACGCCGACAAGGACGGCGTGTTGACCCGAGAGGAGGCCGAGGCGTATCGGAAAAAGCTGGAGGCCCGGAAGGCCAAGGGGCAGGGCAAGAGTCCGGCCCCCGCGGCGGGCGTCAAGCCGACCCACGCCAACGTGCCCTACGGCCCGCACCCGCGGAATGTCCTGGACCTGTATCTGGCCCCGTCCGCAACGCCGACGCCGCTGGTGATCTACATCCACGGGGGAGGCTTCGTGGCGGGCGACAAGAGCCAGATCATTCCGGCGATGGTCCGGTCGATGCTCGACTCGGGAATCAGCTTCGCGTCGATCAATTATCGTTTCGTGGACGGCAAGGACGTGCTGTTTCCCGCCCCGCAACGCGACGGCGCTCGGGCGGTGCAGTTTCTGCGGAGCAAGGCCCAGCAGTGGAACCTCGACCCGCATCGCGTGGCCTGCTTCGGCGGCTCGGCGGGGGCGGGCATTTCCATGTGGATCGGGTTCCACGACGATCTCGCCGATCCGGCGAGCAGCGATCCGGTGCTGCGCGAGTCCACGCGAATCCAGGCCATCGGGACCTTCGGGGGGCAAGGGACCTACGACCCGGTGAAAATCAAGGAACTGATCGGCGGCCGGGCATGGGAGCATCCGTCGCTGCTGAAGGTCTACGGATTGCAAACGCTGGAGGAAGCGTTGCACCCCACGCCGGAGAAACAAAAGCTCTACGACGAGGCCTCGGCGATCACGCACCTGACCAAGGATGATCCGCCGCTGTTCATGGTGTACAGCGAGGACGACCCGAATCCCCCCAATGCCCGGCCCGGGGCTGGCATCCATCACTTCAATTTCGGAAAGCAGCTCAAGGCCAAAATGGACGAATTGGGCATTGAAAACGTGTTCGTCTACACGCCCGAAGCCAAGGGCCGGGACGTGACCAAGGAAATGCTCGATTTCTTCCGCAAGCAATTCGCGAAGAAAGGATCGCCATGAATCCCAAGAGCCGGCACAACCGCCGTTCGTTCCTCAAGGCGGCGGGCGCCGCCTTGGCCGTCCCGATGGCGGCCGGGCGGATTTTCGGCGCGTCGCCGAACGAGAAACTGAACATCGCCCTGATCGGGTCCGGCGGACGCGGGACCTACATCGCGCTGGAAGCCATGGCCCTCGGCGAAAACCTGGTCGCCCAATGCGACGTGGACCAGAGCCAATTGGCCAGCTCCCGGAAGCTCCTGGCCGAGAAAGCGCCCGGCGGCCCGGCGGCCGTGGATCGGGTCAAGGTCTACGACGACTACCGGAAGTTGTTGGAGAACGAGAAGACGCTCGACGCGGTGATGATCGCCACCGGCGCCCGCTGGCACGTCCCCATGTCGATCGCCTTTCTCAAGGCGGGCAAGCACGTGTATTGCGAGAAGCCGCCGGTCCGCAAACTGGCCGAGGCCCGCGAGATCATCGAACTGGTTCGGAAATCGAAGCTCGCCACGCAGACGGGCACCCAAGGCGCGGCCGGCAAGGCGTGCCGGCGGGCGGTGGAGGTGGTCCGCGCCGGCGTGCTCGGCCAGATCCGCCAGGCGCACCTTTGGTGCGACGGCTACGGCCCGAATCCACCCAGCCACGATCGCCCGCCGGGAGAGGACCCCGTCCCGCCGGGCCTGAATTGGGATTTTTGGCTCGGGCCCGCTCCGTTGCGGCCGTTTCACAAGCGGATCTATCATCCCGGCTGCCTGGCCTTCCAGAACTGGCTGGACCTGGACAACGGCATGTTGGCCGGCCAAGGCGCGCATACGTTCGACCTGCCCGTGCGCGCGTTGGAACTTGATTATCCCATCCGGGTGGAGGCCGAGCGGCCCGAGCCGCTGAAGGAAACCTATCCGTCAAAGGGTTGTTTCCGTTTCGAGTTCGCCGCGCGGAGCGCTTTGGCCCCCGTGACGGTCTGGTGGACCGACGGCGGCCGCTACCCGCCCGAAGAAGTCACCCAGTCGGTCAAAAGCGTCAGCGGCTCCCTGCCGAAGATCGGTTGCTTGTTCGTCGGCGAGCAAGGCGAAATGTGCGCCGGCGGCTGGGGCGAGGGAGTGATTCTGCGTCTGAAGGGCGAAAAGAAGTGGCGGGGCGTGTTGGATCACGAGGCGGCCAAAGCCGTCCCCGTCACCCTCCCCCGCGCGCCCGGCGACAACCACGTGCTCGAATGGCTCCAGGCGTGCAAGGGCGGACCGCCCACGTTCACCGGTCTGGACGTAGGGGCCCACGCGGCCGAGGTCTATCTGCCGGGCATCGTCGCATTGCGGCTGGGGCGTCCCATCCGGTGGGACGGACGCGCCATGAAAGCCCCGGGCGAGCCGGACGCCGATCCGATCATCCAGAACAACTACCGAACGAAGTGGCTGCTGTGACCGCTCCGGCCCGGCGATTTCCCGCGGCGCAGGGCGTGCGCTGGCCGCGCGGTTGTGTTCCGGGGTTTTCGCCGCGCCAAGCGCTGGCAGCGATCGCGGGGTGGTTCGCGGAGGCAACGCCGAAGCCTCGCCATCGTTCAGGACACCACCTGGAGGGCCACGCACCGTCGTGGCCGAAATCCGCACCGTCGTCGCCGAGATCAAGACCGTCGTCGCCGAAAGCGATAGCGTAACGGACGCGACGGAGCGTGTCCCTCGCTTGCCCTGTCCCGTGAGGGCGAAAGAGGCAACCCGGTTTTCAGCAACTTCGCCGCGAGAATCGGGAGAGTCTCGGCGAAGGGTTTCGAGTTTTCTTTCTCCCGCCAATGGAAACCATGCTTCACGAGGATCTTTTCATGACTGCCAAGCGATTCAGAACGCAACCCATCCGGCCCGATGCGTCGGTCCGTCGCGGCCGCGGGAACCGACTTCGACGGCCAGTGGCTCGCCTCGGTTTCGGGGCGGTGGCCATCGCGATTCTTCTGGCGGCCGTTGCCCAGACGGCGGAACTCGACCGGGAGCGCCTCAAGCTCATTCCCCGGAAAATGCAAGAGTTCGTCGATCAAGGCGAACTGGCCGGAGCGGTGACCTTGGTGGGCCAACGCGAGGGCGTCGCGAGCCTGGAAGCCGTGGGCTACCAGGATTTGGAAAAGAAGATCCCCATGCGGACCGATTCCTTGTTCCGGATCGCCTCGATGACCAAGCCGATCACGGCGATCGCCGTCATGATCCTTGCGGACGAAAACAGGCTCTCGGTCGACGATCCCGTCGAAAAACATCTCCCCGAATTCCGCGACATGCGCCTGAAGTCCGGCGCGGCGGGCCAGACGGAATTCGTCAAACCTTCCCGGCCGATTCGCATCCGCGACTTGCTCACCCACACCTCGGGGATGCACGGCGGCTTGCCGCGCGTTCCGGCCGATCTGTATCTGAAGCGGGACCGAACGCTCGCCGAAGTGGTCCCGCTTTTCGCGCGCCAGCCGCTGGAGTTCGAACCCGGCTCGAAGTGGTCGTACTGCAACGTGGGGATCGACGTGCTGGGCCGGATCGTCGAGGTCGTCTCCGGCCAAACCTTCGAGGCGTTCCTCCAGAAACGGATCTTCGACCCCTTGCGAATGCCCGACACGTGCTTCTGCCCCAACGCCGAACAGCGGTCGCGGCTGGCGGTGACCTATGGCAAGAAGGACGGAAAGCTGGTCCAGTCGGAAAGCGACATCATCGGGCTGCCGGAGGAAGTGAAGTATCCGATCCCGGCGGGCGGGCTCTGCTCCACCGCCGGCGACCTGGCGCGGTTGTACCGCATGATGCTCAATCAGGGCGAACTCGACGGACGGCGCATCCTCTCGCCGGCCGCCGTCCAGCAAATGACCCGGGTGCAGACCGGCGAGCTGACCTCCGGCTTCACGTCCGGCATGGGGTTCGGTTTTGGTTGGGGGGTCGTGCGCCAGCCGAAGGACGTGACTTCGATGCTCTCGCCCGGCACGTTCGGCCACGGCGGGGCTTTTGGCACCCAGGGATGGATCGACCCGCATAAGAACCTGATCCTCATCCTCCTGATCCAGCGAACCGGCCTGCCCAACGCCGATGCTTCGCCGATGCGGCGGGAGTTCCAGGCGATTGCGGTCTCGGCACTCCGCGAAACGCCGCGGTAGGGATAGAATGGGAGAGGAGACCGTTCGGGCCCGCTTCGCTTTCTAGTCCGGGCCCGAGCGGCTCCTCGGATGGTTCCCACGACGACGCCGATGGTCACCGAGACTCGCTCGACGCTTGGCTCCCTGGCGGATTGGATCCGTGCCACCGACGATCATGCGGAGGAAATGCTTCGTTTGGTCGGAGAGGCCGAGTCCGCGCTGGCGGAGCCCGCTTCGATGGCGGCGAGCGACCGCGTTCGCCTGGCGGATCGACTGGAGCGATGGCGCTATCGGCGGCTGGCCCAAGGCGCGGGCGACCTCGCTCCCCTCGACCGGCAGTTGGTCGACGCTCTCGACCTGGCGGCGAATGCGCTGGCGGGGCGGCCGGGCCGCGCCCCCCGGTCCGCCCGGACGGCGGTGGCCGACCCGGCGTTCCTCCGCCACCTGACCGGCGAGGCCGCCGCCTGCCTGGATCCGAAAACCGATCTGGCGGCCATCGCCCAGCGCGCCGCGGCGCTGACGCGGGAGCGATTTGGCGTGAGCGGGGGCCGGGCGCCCACGGCGAGGTGGCGGATGCTCTTGTATGCGCCCCTGTATGTTTCCAACTACTGTGTCAACCATTGCCTTTATTGCGGCTTTCGCCACCCCCATCCAATCCCGCGGAAACACCTGACCGTGGCCGAGGCGGTCCGCGAGGCGGAAGTCCTCCTAGGCCGGGGCTTTCGGCATATCTTGGTGGTGGCTGGCGATTTCCCCCGCTGGACCACGCCCGAGTACCTCGCGGAAATCCTCCGGGAACTGCGGGCGCGGGGCGCGACGCCCTCGGTCGAGATCGCTCCGCAAAGCACCTCGGCCTACGCTTCGCTGGTCGAGGCCGGGGCCCGCGGATTGACCCTTTATCAGGAAACCTACGACCCGGGGCTCTACGCCCTCTACCACCCGCGCGGAACCAAGGCTTTCTACGATTGGCGACTGGAGGGGCCGGAGCGGGCCGCGGAGGCGGGAATGCCGCGGCTCGGGCTGGGGATCCTCCTCGGCCTGGCCGACCCCCGCGAGGACTTGCTGGCCATGATCCGGCACGCCGGGTATCTGCGGTCGCGGTTTCCCGACCGGACGCTGGCCTTTAGTCTGCCGCGGATCCATGACGCTCCTCCCGGGTTCCGCGTCGCATGGCCCGTGGACGACGACGCCTTCACACGCATGTACTGCGCCTTGCGGATCGCTTTTCCCGACGCCCATCTGGTGCTCTCCACGCGGGAGCCGGCCCCGCTTCGGAATCGCCTGGCTGAAATCTGCATCACGCAAATGAGCGCCGGAAGCTGCACTGCGCCGGGCGGGTACGATCGGGCGCGTCACGACGACCGGGCGGGCGAACAGTTTCCCGTCTGCGACCACCGTTCCCCGGCCGAGGTGGCTTCGTGGCTGGCCGCCGCCGGGTTCGAGCCTGCGTGGCAGTGAGCAAGGCGCGGCCGTCCGGCGCCGCGGCGCTTACGCCCTGGCCCCCTGCCCCTCGAGCGCCGCATTCCCCCGGTGCGCACGGCGCATTCCCCTGTTGCACGCGCTGCCGGGCGGGACCTAGAATGCGGCGGTCGGTCGACGGCGCAACGTTTTTGTACCACTCTTGCAGGAAAGGCCCACAATGATGAGATCCACGCTGCGAGTTGCCTGGGGAACACTTTTGGCGGGCATGATGAGCGCGCCGCTGGCGGCGGTCCAAGGCGCGGAATCGCCGGCAAAGCCCAAGGCCCGAGCGAAGCCCAAGGCAGCCGCGGCGCCGCAGCGGCCGCCCACGGTGGCGAACGTGGCCTACGGTTCCCACGAACGCCAGGTGCTCGACTTCTACAAGGCCGAATCGCCCCGGCCGACCCCGCTGTTGTTCTTCATCCACGGCGGAGGCTGGGTGGGGGGCGACAAGCGAACCGTCGGCCAGGTCGACAAATATCTGGCCGCGGGAATCTCCGTGGTGTCGATCAATTATCGCTTCACGACGCAGGCCCAGGCCGCCGGCGTCAAGCCGCCCGTCGAGTGGCCCCTGCGCGACGCGGCGCGGGCCCTGCAATTCGTGCGAAGCAAGGCCGCCGAGTGGAACATCGACAAGAAGCGGATCGCGGCGTCGGGGGGCTCGGCCGGGGCGTGTTCCAGCCTGTGGTTGGCCTTTCACGACGACCTTGCCGACCCCCGAAGCGACGATCCCGTCGCTCGCGAATCGACGCGCCTCTGGTGCGCTGCGGTGGTCGGAGCCCAAACCACCCTCGATCCCCGACAGATGAAGGAGTGGACGCCCAACAGTCGCTACGGGGGCCACGCCTTCGGGTTCATGCCCGATCCCAAGGACGCGACCACGCGCGACAGCCAGTTCGCCCGATTCCTGGCCGCGCGGGAGGAAATCCTGCCGTGGATCAAGCAATACTCGCCCTACGAGCACGTGACCGCCGACGACCCGCCGATCTATTTGTACTATTCCGCCCCGCCCGCCTTGGGCCAGGAGCAAAAAGACCCCACGCACAGCGCCAACTTTGGCGTCAAGCTCCAGGAAAAGTGCAAGAGCGTGGGCGTCCCGTGCGAGTTGGTCTATCCCGGCGCCGCGGACGTCAAACACCCGACGGTCCTCGACTACCTGCTCGACCAACTGAAGTCGCGTGAGAAGTCGTGAGGTAACCCTTCACAGGCCGGAGAGTGGCTCGTTTTTCGGGCCGTTTCACACTGCAAAATGCGACTGTCTTCTTACTGGCCAGCGGGACAGTCCCCATTTTCGCGGACTTCGCCGCGAAAATCGGGACAGTCCCCCTGAACGGTTACGTCGTGCGCCGCCGAGCCTGACGCGATCCAGGCGGGCCCGGCGCGACGCGACGAACGTTCGACGAGGCCCGAGACGGATTGTCGGTTGCCCGGTTTGGCGGAGTTTCCCGGAAAGTTGACCGCCGACTGTGGCCTTCTATAATCAAGGCTCTGGCCATTCCAGACGGAAGCTGCCCCAAAAAACCAGGACAGGCAACTTGCTTTGTGGCCCGCCGGGACGCGATAGACACGTTGCGCGCAACCCGTTTTGGCAGGGACACAACCAACGGGGGCCATTCTCGGAAAGCGCGGACGACATAGTCGACAAGGAGCATCGAAAGCATGGCAAACCTCAAGGAATTGTCACAGAACGAATTCAAGGGCGAGGTCCTGGAATCGAGCACCCCTGTTCTGGTGGATTTCTGGGCCCCATGGTGTGGCCCATGTCGTCGCGTGGCCCCCCTGGTGGAAGAGCTGGCCCAGCAATACGCCGGCCGGGTCAAAGTGGTCAAGGTCGACGTGGACCAGAATCAAGAGCTTGCCGGCGGTTATGGGATCAACAGCATCCCGACCCTGATGATTTTCAAGGATGGCGAGGTGGTGGATCGCTTCGTGGGAATCCCCCCCAGAGACAAGCTGGAAACTGCCCTCGATGAAGCCCTCGGCTGAATCTCTGATCCTCTTCAGCCGTACAGAATACCACCATTGGGCGGGATGTCTGTTTTTGTTCGAGGGCGATGCGATCCCTCCCAGAACGGGATGCTTTTCCCCGCTTCTGTTATTGGGCGTGGAGTCAGGCTATCGCGGGCGCCGATGAAAGGAGATGAAGCGGTGTTGTTGTGCGCGCCACGTGGGGCGCACCCCGCATCGCTTCCGACCGAGAGGCTCGCGGAATGCCCGAACCCGATCCGCCCATCACCGACTTTCCCGTCGATTTGCCGGAGGGCGATCAGCAACCGGACCTGAGGGTCGATTCGCCTCACGTCAAAGGCAGAGCTGGCATCGGGGCGGACCATTTCCTCGCGGCGCATGCGAGGTCCCCCAGCGTCATCCAGCGGGTCGCCGCCGATTCTCAGGAAACCGGGGAGGCCTCGATCCGTGCCCAACAACTTCGCACCCAAGCGGTCCAACTGACCGATCATCTGGCCGCCCGGCAACAGGAGCTGGATCGTCGCGAGGCCGAGCTGGACCGCCGCACGGCCGAGCTGGAAGCCAGTTTGAGCGAGGCCCGACAGTGGTTGAGCGAGCGTGAAGCCGCGTTGGAACGGCTGCGCCGGCAATGGATCGAGGAGCGGCAAAGCGCGGAAGCGGAACTGGACGCCGCGCGTCAGCGGATGGATCAACAGCGTCGCCGGGACTGGGCGGAGCTGGGCGAGCGGCGCCGCGCGCTGGAGCTTCGGTCGGAGCAGGTGGATCGGGCCTCGGTCGCGGTCCAACAGATGTGGGAAGAGGTCGCCCGGCTCCACCGCGAGACCTTGGAACAGCGTCTGGCCAACGAGGAACTTTTGGCCCAACTCGCCCCGCTGGCGCCGGCGGAAGTGCGCCAGCGCGCGCTGGTGGAGATCCGCGCGAAGCTGTCCGAAGAGTACCGCCGCGCCCGCGAGGAACTCGCGCGGAGGAAGCAGGAGCTGCTGGCGGTTCGCCGCGAGCTTTCCAACCAATATCGCAAGCTCGCGGAGGAGCGGGATCGCCTCCATCGGCTCGCTTCGCGGGTCGCGGCCGATCGGCAACGCAACCCCCTGCGCCCCGCCGCGGCAAAGACCGAGCCTTTGCCGCGCGACTGAACCGCGCGTCATCCGTCCGGCGGGCGCGCGGCGTTCAACGCCTTGAAAATGGCCGCGATTTCCTGGAAGGGGACGCCAAAGTATCCGCGATACGGCTCGCCCCGCTTGAGCGTCGCGTAGAAGCTGGCTTGGGGGCCGTCGCGGGCGGGATGATGGGAGTTCGCCTGGAGGATCAGCAAGTCGCTGCTGAATCCGGCCAGACGCCCCGGCCGGGCCTCGCGAAGGATCTCCCGGACCGCCAGGCGGTTTCTTCCCTCGGGCAGCGGCATGTTTTTCGCGGCGTCGTCGTAGCCGGGATAGACGCCGCGCTCCGTGGCCGAGTAGTCCCAGGCCACGACGACCAGGTTCCAGGCGACGGGCCGCTCTTGCCGGTTTCGTTCAACGACCCAGGCGCGAAGCGCCTCGGCGCCGAACCCGCGATCGAGCCAATCGGCGTTGGTCTTGCCGTGGCAAAGCCCGCTCCACGTGTCCTGCACCGCGCTGCCATAAGGCGGGGCGATCTTTTCCTCGGGCTGAATGCCGACGCGGATCAACCCTTGGGGGTAGCCAGAAGCCAGTTCTTCGGCGGCTTCCCTCAGGTCGCGGTTCGCGTAGACATCATAGACGGCGATCCGCTGGGGATTCACCCGGCCCTTGAAAAACTCCGCCATCCGACGGATCTCGGCGCGACCGAAGACCGGGGTCTGCTCCTTGTCGTACATCCGCGGGACCAGCGTGGGCACGAGGGACACGGATTCGGGGCAATACCGTCGCCACCAGAGGAACGCCCGCCGCGCGTCGTCCCAGCCGATTTCGCCGTGGTAGACAAGGTAGAGCCGATTCGCGCCGAAGGCGACGGTCAACAGCTCCGCCGCGTTGCGGATTTCCGATTCCGAGGGCGCCGGCGACGCCGCGTAGGCCGGTCCCCAGTAGCCCCGTTGGGCGGCTTCGCTCAGCGAAGCGTGAACCCAGAACGATCGCTCCAACGCGGCCAGATCGTGACCGGCTTCCGCCGCGAGGCAAACAGGCCCGATCGCCGCCAGAAGGCACGCCGTGGCGACGACGCGCCGCCGTTTGCCCAGCGTCTCCCGGCAATCGAACCGCTGAGTCCGGTCGGAAACCGGGCCGTCCCCCTCGGCTGCCCCCGGCGTGTCCCCGGTGGAAAGGAAACGTTGACTTGGCGTTCCATGAATGGGATATTCCTCCCGAGCGGCGAGCGCGGCGGGTTTCGCGCGGCGAGGGCAGCGATAGGGGGCCACGTCGCCGTCCTTCTCGGCCGCGGAAGTCGGTGCAACAGGCCGTCGGCAAGCAGGTGCAGCCATGAGTTCAGGCGTTGCGTCGGTCGGGCGTGGTGCGGGTTTCGGCTGGGTTTTCGGGCCAGGCGTCAGCTTAACACGTCTTCTTGTCGCCGTCTGCGCCGCGGCCGCGGCGGCCTGTCCGGCAAGGGGCGACGATCGCCCACCGCCGCGCGACGCGCCGAATATCGTCCTTTTCCTCGTCGACGACATGGGGGTGATGGACGCCTCGACGCCGATGCTGACCGATGCGGAAGGCCGTCCGCGGCGCTATCCGCTCAACGAGTATTACCGCACGCCGAACCTCGACCGGCTCGCCGCCAGGGGAATCCGATTCAGTAATTTCTACGCGATGAGCGTGTGTTCGCCCACGCGGATTTGCATCCTGACCGGCCAGAACGCCGCGAGGCACCGGACCACGAACTGGATCAACCCCGACCAGAACAACGCCGGCCCGCACGGCCCGCCCCAATGGAACTGGCGCGGATTGACCAAGGGCGATGTGACGCTGGCCCATCTGCTCCGCGCGCATGGCTACCGCACGATCCACGTTGGCAAGGGCCACTTCGGTCCCCGAGGGTCCGAGGGCGCCGATCCGCGGAATCTGGGGTTTGACGTCAACGTGGGCGGGGCCTCGATCGGCGCGCCGGGCAGCTACTACGGCAAGCAGGACTACGGCCGCGGCGCGAACCGCTCGGCCAGCGCCGTCCCGCACCTCGAAAAATACCATGGCACGGACACGTTCCTCACCGAGGCGCTGACGATCGAGGCCAAATCCCACGTGGCCGAGGCCGTCAAGGACCACAAGCCGTTCTTTCTCTACCTGGCCCACTATGCGGTCCACGCCCCGTTTCAGAGCGATCCGCGGTTCGCCGCGCACTACGCGAACTCGGGCAAGCCCCCCGCGGCTCAAGCGTTCGCGACGATGATCGAAGGGGTCGATAAGTCGCTCGGCGACATCCTGGAGCACTTGGATTCCCTCGGCGTTGCCGAAGACACGCTGGTGTTGTTCCTGGGCGACAACGGGACCGACGCCCCGCTGGGTGGGCCGCATGAGGTGGCTTGCGCGGCCCCGCTCCGCGGCAAGAAGGGGTCGCATTATGAGGGCGGCATGCGCGTGCCGCTGGTCGCCGCTTGGGCCCGGCCCAACCCGGATAACCCGCGACAGAAACGGCTCCCGATCGCCGTCGGGGCGGTCCAAGGGCAGCAGGCCGCAGTCCACGATCTCTTTCCCACCGTGCTCGGCGCCGCCGGGATCGATCCGCCCCGCGGCCACGTGGTCGACGGCCGCAAGCTCGACACCCTGTTCACCGGCCGCCGCGACACGGCCCGCGACGAGGTCTTCCTTATGCACTACCCCCACGCCCCGCACCGCAGCGACTATTTCACCTGCTTCCGCGAGGGTTCCTGGAAGGTCGTCTACCATTACTTCCCGAGCGCGGCTTCCGGCAATTCGCACTACCAGCTCTTCGACCTGGGCAACGATCCCTTCGAGCAACACGATCTCGCGGCCTCGCGTCCCGAAGTGCTCCGCCGCATGATGCAGGGCCTCATCGCCGCCCTGGAAAGGCACCATGCCCTCTATCCGGTCGCCGCGGACGGCGTCACGCCGTTGAAGCCCGAACTGCCGCCCCGTTAGCCTCCGGCCGCGGGCCGCAAAGGAAGGCGGCGACCGGCCGGGCGAGCTGCCGAAACTGCTCGGTGGGCATCGCCACGGTGTCCCATCGGGGAGAGATCAGGCGGCAACCGGCCGCGTAGTCGGCCAGCGTGACCCCGACGAAGCCGTACAGGGCGCCGCGATGCTCAAAGAGTTGGTCGGCAGGCAGCGGGGCGCGATCCCCAAGGACGTGATACGCAAACACGAAAAGCCCCCGGAAGTTCGCGCCAAACAACTCCTCCCAGTGGGCCAGGCTCTTCAGATCGTCGCGCGTCGACCAGTTCTTCCAGTAGTGGCGCGACTCGTCGTCGCCCGACGGGAAGCGCCGTCCCTTGACGTCGACCAGCCAGACCTCGGGACCGGCGGAAGACACGATGAAATCCAGGCTCTTGATCGACTCCCCGTCGGCCAACAGGCTCCGCCGGGCCTCGTCGACCGCGACATACGGCACGCCGCGCGCTCGAAGGTACGCCTCGAAGGCCGCCTCGTAGTGGTTGTCGCGATTGGCCATGGGGGGTGGGGGGAAAGGATGAACGCCGCCACGTCTACCGCTTCAGGCTTCGCGCCCACTCGCGGAACGAACGGATCCACGTGGTTTCGTCGGTTTCGTTCCGCATCGCGAGGAACCTCTCCAAATCCGCGGAATTCAGGAAAGGCAAGGCCGGACTGCGGTCGCGGCGCGAGTAGGCGCCGTCCGTTTCGAGCGCGTAGAACTCGACCTTTTCCCCGTCGCACAACCATACTTCCGGCACGCCGAGCGCGGAGTAGATGGCAAGATGGTCGAGGGAACTAGCGGCGATGTCGACTTCGATCGCCAGGTCGGGCGGCGGATCAGCGGCGAGGTCCAGGTCGTCGCGGCCCCGGACTCTCGGCTCATTGGCGATGTAATAGCACTCGTCCGGCTCGACCCCTTTCTCGTTCAACTGGCTCTGCAAGGTCATCGAGCCGTCGCTCTCGATAGGGATGTTCAGTTCCTCCGTGAGCGCCTCGATCATACGGCCGATTCGGCGTTTGACGCGCTCATGCTCACGAGAAGGCGACATGATTTCCAGGACCCCTCGATCGTAAGTGAAACGGGTTCCCCCCCGGCTTGACTCCGCAGCCAGCCGTCCATACACGTCCCAGGCCACATTGGTCAGCACGATGCGCGTCTCGCCCGAAAGGGCCGCCGTAGCCATAAGCACCTCATCTTGGATCCACTACGCCTGAGGATGCCCCTCACAACCTCATTTCGGCATTCAACACGGAAGTCAACGTACCGCAAGTTGGGAAAGCAACCCGTTCGATCATGAAACGCCGCCCTTTCCGGGACCGGTCTCCAGCGGCTCCTTCAACGGCGCGGGGAACTGCTCCCATGCGGTCTGGTAGGTGGTTTCCAGGGGACACGGCACATACCGCTCGGCCGTGAGAAAGATCGGCATCTCCGGCAGGACGTCCCCGACTGCCACCGGCTCAACGTAGGCAACGGTCTCGGTGCCGACTGCGTAGGCCGCCACCGTCAACGGCTTGTCGGACGGCAGTGAAAATGGATTCCAAAGTGACCACATCCGGCTCAGGTCCGCCCGACTTCTGCTCCACCATGGCAAAATAGCCGCGGGGCAGCCGACCGCTGTTCATCTCGTTGCAAATCGCGACGGTCCATTTCTGGTGGAAGTCGTGGAAACGGTTGGCAGGGACTCGGGTCCAATCATGAATTGGCATGGCGGACCTCCAGACCGCTGCAACGGCACCGGCGGCTCTTTGTCAGAATTCTACCCAGGGCCGTACTTCTGTTCAAATCCCCAGCACCTGCTTCACCGCCGCCACGAGGCCCACGGCGTCGGCCTCGAGGGCCACGTCTTGCTGTCCTCCGCTGGCAAGGTCTTTCACCTGGCAAACGCCGCTTTGGAATTCGTTGCTGCCGGCGATGATCGCCACGCGGAAGCCGCGGCGGTCGGCGTATTTGAGCTGCTGGCCGAGCTTCTTGGGCTCAGGATAGACTTCCACGCCGATGCCGGCGGCGCGGAGGGCCGCGGCCAGGCGCAAATAGTCCGCGAGGCGGGTCGCGTCGAAAAAGGGGATGAAGACCGGAGCGGGCGTGGCAACCTTTTCGATCATCCCCAATTCTTCCATCGCGGCCAGGAGGCGGTCGAGACCCAGCGAGGCCCCGATGCCGGGCAGTTCTTGATGCGTGAACAGTCCGGCCAGGTTGTCGTACCGGCCGCCGGAGCAGACGCTGCCGATCTGCGGCAGATCGTCCAGATACGTCTCGAAGATCGTGCCGGTATAGTAGTCCAAGCCGCGAGCGATGGCCACGTTGAGCTTGATCCGCGAGTCGGCCACGCCGCCGGCGCGGGCCCCGGCGAGCACGTCGCGGAGCCGAGCCAGACCTTCTTCACCTGTGGCACTGGCGGCGACGAGCGGCTCCAATTGCGTGAGGATCTCATCGCTCGTGCCGGACACGGAAGCCAAGCGAATCACCTCCGCCGCCTGGGCGTCGCTCACGCCGGCGGTCTGGCGCATTTCCGTCGCCACGCCCTCGGGCCCGATCTTGCCCCATTTGTCCAGGGCGCGAAGCACGGCTACCGAGCGGTCGGCCAGGTCCAGCCGCTCGAGCAAGCCGGTGAGCACCATCCGATTGTTGACTTGAATACAGAACCGCTCGAAGCCGATGGCCCGAAGCAGGTCGTGGATCACCAGGGCGGTCTCGATGTCGGCCCCCGCGGCCCGGGTGCCGATCGTGTCGAAATCGCACTGCGTGAACTCGCGATAGCGGCCCCGCTGCGTGTTTTCGCCGCGCCAGACCGTGGCGATATGGTAGCGCTTGAAGGGAAACATCAATTCGCTGGCGTGCTGAGCCACGAACCGCGCCAGCGGCACGGTGAGATCAAACCGCATGCCCACCCAACGGCCGCCGTGATCCTGGAACTTGTAGAGTTGCTTGTCGCTCTCCTCGCCGCCCTTGCCGGAGAGGATCTCCAAGTACTCCAAGGCAGGCGTGTCGATGGGGCTGAAGCCGTAGGAGCGGTAGACGCGACGAGCGGTGTCGATCAAGCGCTCGCGCGGAATGGCGGCTTCCGGCAGATAGTCGCGGAAACCCTTGAGCGTTCGGGGAGTAATTCGGGTTGTTTGGCTCACGGTTGGAGGGTTCAGGTTCAGGAGTTCGGGGGGCTGCCATTCCGGCCCGAAAGTCGGCGCCGCCTCAGCCGAGGAAGGCTCGATCGGGAATTCCCTCGCCCTGGCCCCCGATCCCCGAATCCGTTCTCGCCGGGCTTGGGGCTTCGCAAGGTGCGTCCGTCGCGGGGACCGAGCACGGCTTCGGCGTACTCCTCGACTTGCTCCGAGGTTTCAAAATAGTGATCGTAGACCCAGTCGTCCTCGTACTCGCAATCCCCCGTACTGTAGTCCCGGCAGATCTGTGGCCGCTCGTCGTAGATGGAACACCGATTGTCTTCGCGCAGGTGCTTGCACGGCGTGTAGACCAACAGATACCAATCGCCTTTCTCAATGAACACCGCCGCCCGATCGTGGAAAAGAAACCAGCGAATGGAGTCAAAATCCGCCCAGTCGGTCGGGGTGTCGATGGGCAGGGCAAAATAGCGGCAGCACTTGGCGCCGCAAAACGCGCAAAGACAACCATCGGCCGGAACCTCTTCCCGCCGCGGTCTCTTGCCCAGGGGTGGAGGCAACCTTGCGTCCGTCAATAGCCGCGCCCTCGCGATCGATGGGGAGCATTGTACCTGCCACGGACCCAACAGGGAAGGCGGCGGCGTTTCTCGGCGCATCGTAACCGTTCGCGGAGACTCTCCGCACTTTCGCATCGAAGTTGCTGAAAGTGGCTTGTCCCTTCCGCCCGGACAGCGACGGGGGAAGGGAGGCCCACGCCCCGTTGCGTCCCTCCTGGTACGGATCGCGGCCCGGCAGTAATGATTGCGGCCCGACGGAGCGTGGCCCTCCAGCGATGCGGTGAATGATTACAGGTCATCAAGAAGGTTCCATCCGCGTCGGGTCGACCCACTTCGGCACTTCGCCATCCCCGGTCCGCTCCCCTTGAAGGACCCACGACAGGTTGAAGCGGGCGACCCGCATGGCAGAGTATCTGCCGTCCGGCCCGCCTTCGAACAACAGATAGATCTTTCCCTGGCTCGCGGTGTCCGGTCGTCCGGCCACCAGGGACGAATAGGCGCTGTGGGGGGCATAAACGAGCCGTTTGATGGGCCAGGTTTCGCCGCCGTCGAAGCTGGCCCAGACGGTCATTCTCTTGCGGTCGCCGCCGGCGGTGTCCGCGTTGCTGAAGATCAAGATGTCCCGGCCCTTGACCGGCAAGCGCGCCAGCCCGCCCTTCATCCCGTAGCCCCTGCCATACCCTCCGCCGTCGGGCAGCACCCGGCTGACGCGCAGGTTTCCCCAGGTCTGGCCGCCGTCGTGGCTCCAGGCCTCGCGCCGCAGGGTTTCGTCCGGCCGCAGTTTGCGGGCCAGCTTTGGGTCGTAATAGCCGCTGTGGCTGCGGGAATTGTAGTAGATCCGGCCGTCGTGCAACTCCACCAGAGCCGCCTCCTCGGTGTACCCTTCCGGAAAGAAGTCGCTGACCTGCCATGTCGCGCCATGGTCGTCGCTGAAGATGGCGCAACTGAAGATGGCGTCGGCGGGCGCGCGATCGGAGGGATGGGCTTGGGCGTGCGGCCGGAACGTCGCGCTGACCAGCAGCCGCCCTCGGTGCTTTCCATGCCGCAGGGTGACTCCGGATTCGCTCGCGTTGGCGTGCAGGAAGTACGTGCCCGGCTTGTCCTGATCGGCCTTCGTGCCCCGCTTCTTCGCGCCCGTTTCCTCGAGGCGTTGCATCCTTGCGTTCGGCTTGATCGTGGTCTTCTGCTGCGTCCAGGTCTTGCCGTGGTCGGCGCTCCGAAACACCTTGTCCGAGCCGTCCCACATCCGCACGGACAGAATCTCGCCCGTGTTTTCGTCGACGATCATATTGCTGTCGGAATGGGTGATGGGCACGTCGATGAGGGCTCCCCAGGTCCGGCCTCCGTCCTCGCTGCGGCGAAGGTGCCCCTTGTTGTTGCGCACCGCCAGAAGGGTTCCGTCGACGGCAATCGCCAGGTACGGCTCGCGAACCTCGTTTCCGCCGTCGAAAACGACCTGCATGTCGAAGACAGGCTCGCCCAGAAAAACGCCTAACGGCCCTTCCGCCGGTTTCCCCGCCGCCGTGAGCAGTTCGCGCTCCGCCGGCTCGGCAACCACGCCGGTCATGAGAATCGCGGGAACGAGAAAACACGCCATCCAGTTGCAGGATGATCGGATGCGGTACATGACGATTTTCTCCCGTATTTCAGTCCACCGTGCAAGCGAGAATCGGGACCGTTCCCGTGAACGGTTGCCATCATCCGGTTCAGGCGGCAAGCCCCGAACCCCTGGCCAATGGCGAGGGAGGCGTTCAGTCCAACCCAGCCGCGCCCCTTGAAGGCCTTGGGCGTTCCCGCCCCGCGGGACGCTTGGGCCCGGTCACGGGGCCTGGAAGTAGCATCGGATCGCGTTGGCTAGGTCCTCACCGAGGGCTCGGGCGGCGTCCACCGAGACAGGAGCGTTGTCGACTTGAGCGTAAGGGATCTCCAGCGTGGTTGCAACCTGGATGCCGGGCAGGGTCGACGCCCACGCAGAGAAACTCGCGTTTTTCAGCCCGCCTCCGGTGTTCCAACCGACTCCAAACGGCAGGTTGCGTTGGGCGTCATGGCGCAGCGGACCGCGCTGGCGCGATTCGAGGCACTGCGAGAGCTTCAGGGCCCGCGGCCAGATTGCCTGGTTGGGCGCGCCGACAAACTGAAGGACGCGGTCCTGGAGGTTCGGACAGTGCAAATCGATGGCCATGTCCAAACGCCCGGCCGACCACTCCGGAAGAAACCTTTTGATGGCCGCCACCGTGGGGTAGATGCTGGGGCCGGCATAGTCGCGGTTGTGATCGTGGGGTGTGCGGTTCTTGCCTTGATCGCCCGCTTCCACCCCGTCCTTGTCCACAAAGGGAATGGCCACGATCGCGACGTGGCGACGGAACCATCGACCGGTCTCGTTTTCCGCGAGCACCGTTTCCATCAGGCCTTCCAGGACGTAGCTGGCCACGCTCTCGCAGGCGTGATGGCGACACGCGAAGGCCAGGCGATGGTCGGCCGGTCCCTCGACGCGGCCAAGGTGCAAAAGTTCGACCGATCGCCCCTTGGCCGTCTTGCACAGCTCGGCGAGTTTCCACGCCGAAGAGCCGCGATGGCGATCCAAAAACCGCCTGAGATTCGCCTCGACATAGGGGATGGCGAAACAGAAGCGGACGTCGGCCGCGTCGCGCGGGAAGCGGAAGGCGAATCCGTCGGACGGCGGCGGCTCGCCGATATTGGAACGTTTCGGTCCCAGCCAGGCCCAAGTCTCGCCGCCGTCGAGCGAATAACAAGGCCCCTGCGGTCCGAGAACATTCTTGTTCGTGAAATGCAGTCGCAGGCATCGGCCGCCCGCATTCCGCACGCGGAAGTGCCAGTAGAACCACCAACCCGAAGTGTCGCGAAGGTCCTGCCGTACGTACACGTCGTCGCCGTGGATTTTCTCGACGACGATGTTGCCGCCGGGAAAATCGGCGTCGATCGAAATCGCTGCCGGCTCGGCGGCCGTGGCGGCGGCGCCCGCTGCCACGGCCACGGCAAGCCATCTCATCGCTCGGCCCCACCCCGGCCAGAACACCGTCGATTGAACCCAACGTCGCGCCATTGCGGTCTCCCTGACCCGTTGGTCATGCTGCCACGGAATCATTGGAAATGGACTTGATCGGCCCCAGAATACCTCCCAACGACGGGACCGACGAGGGCCGTTGCCAAGAAGTTCCCTTTGTTGCCGACATCCCCGATAGATTACCGCTCATACCGCCTGAAGGCCCTAGTTCTTAACGCCTGTGCAACTGCGGTTGAAGTTCGTTCATGCCGTAGTCGGGTAGGCAATAGCCCCGCTGTAGTATTATCTCCGGAGGTTTTTCCCCTGTTTTACCAAAAATTCCAGCAAGATGGTTGCTTGGCTGTCGAAAAGTAATTATCTTGTCCGTAGCCCTAGGCGGTGTGGCGAAACGGTTGCGCGCCGTCGGGGCGACGGTTCAGCTCGCAAGCTGGACCAAGGGCGTGTTGTCTTTATCTGAGGTGTTTGTTGGAGGAGTGTGAAACATGGTTCAACGACGTTCAGGGTTCACCCTGGTGGAACTGTTGGTGGTCATCGCGATCATCGGGATCTTGATTGCCTTGCTCTTGCCTGCCGTTCAAGCGGCGCGCGAGGCAGCGCGGCGGAGCGAGTGCACCAACAAGCTGAAGCAGCTTGGGTTGGCATTTCACAATTACGCGGATTCGCGCAAGGTGTTCCCGGCGTTCAGCTATATCGTCGGATCGCCCGGTGCGAATCTGGGGAACTGGGAAGGCCCCAGTGCGTTCGTGATGATTCTGCCCTATATCGAACAGAGCGCGGTCTACAGTCAGTGGCAATGGAACGCCAGTTGGAACAACCGGACGGCTCCGGCCGGCGCTGCCACTCCCGAAAGTCAGATCAACGTGAATTTGAGCCGGACGAAGATCGGGACATTCCGCTGCCCGTCGGACAACCCGTATCCGGACCCCACCTTTGCGGGCTGCAACTACGCGGTCTGCGCGGGCACGAGCTTAGCTTGGACGGGCACGGCGATCTATCAGAATGGCGTGTTCCGCTACAACATGGAGACGTCGTTCGCCGACATCCGGGACGGGACGGCGAACACCATCATGGCGTCCGAGCACATTGTCGGAGACAACAGCGGCACGATCTTCAGCGTGGGCGACGTCGTGCGGGCTCAAGCGTTTCCCGCAGCCTCCAACCCGCCGTATAACGACGTCAACATCTTCTGGACTCAAGCGATGTTGGACGCTTACGGGCAGCAGTGCCAGGGCGGCACCGGCAATCACCACAGCCATGCCGGGCGAGAGTGGGCGGCCGTGATGCAGACTCAGTCGGTGTTCAACACCATGGCGCCGCCGAACCACCGTTGGTACGACTGCCAGGAATGCTCGGGTTGCGGATGGATGGACAGCCGCGGCATTTTCCCGGCCCGAAGCCGTCATCCCGGCGGCGTGAATGCCGCGATGGCCGACGCTTCGGTGAGGTTTTTCTCCGATACGATCGACCTGACGATTTGGCAAGCGCTGGGCACCCGGGCGGGCGGCGAGTCGGTTTCGGCGCCGTAACGCCGCGTGGCTAAGCCTGACTGAGCATCCCCAGGACTTCCGAAGTTTCCCGTCAGGGACTTCGGAAGTCTCTTGTTTGTTTTGGATTTGGATCTACGAAGGAGCTGTTGGATGTGGTTTTTCAGATTTGCTTCGCTCTTGATCGTGGTTGCCGTGGTTTGTGGATGCACGGGAAAGCCCGGGGCTAAGTCCGTGAAGGTCACTCCACCCTCGCCGGCGGAGAACGCCAAGGCGACGCTCAAGGAATTCGCCGAAACTGGCCAGATCGGCAGCGGCTTGATGCTGGTGCGCGAGAGCTTCGAGGCGATCCAGAAGACGGACGCGGCCAAGGGCGGGGCCTTGTTGAAGGAACTCGACGAGCTGAGCAAGGCCAAGAATCCGGATGAGGTCAAGGCCAAGGCCAAGGCGCTCATGGACAAGCTGTGATTCGTCCGCTGGCGGTCGGACTTTCGAATCCGAAGGAGGTCCGCGCCGCCTCGCGCCGCGCGGGGCGGGTGGCGTGGGCCGGGGTGCTGGCCGGGGTCTTGTGCGCCGTAGTCTGGGCAGGGGTCCTGGCCAGCATCTTTTCGTATCGGGCGAGGAGGCCCGATTTCCCGGCAATCACCGAGGTTGCCGACCGCTCGTCGGCCGAAGTCGCCGAGTTGCTGCACGAGGCGCGCGAGACGCTCGTTCGCCTCGCGGAAGAGTTTCCCGACACGCCCGAAACGTACGAGGCGCTGGCGGCCGCGCATTTCCACCTCGATTTGCCGGACGAAGCGATCCGGTTTGCTCAGAAGTGCCTCGAACTCGACCCTCGGTTCGGGATGGCGCATCATTGGCTCGGCGTTGTGGCCCGGCAGAAGGGCCATCACGCCGAGGCAGCGGAGCATTTTCGCCGGGCGATGGAACTGGGGACCGAATCGCCGGGCTTGGTCGTCGACCTGGCCGACGCCCTGACCAAGGCTGGCCGTCCGGAAGAGGCGATCCCCATCCTGGTCGAGGACCTTCGCCTCCGCCCCGGTTCGATTTCGACCCTGCTCGTGCTCGGCGAGACGTATTCCCGCTGCAAGCGGTATGCGGAGGCGCGGTCCACATTGGAGAAGGCCGTCCAGGCCGCGCCCGACTACACGACCGCCTATCTGGCGCTGGCGACCGCCTGCGCCCGGTTGGGCGACGAGGCGAAATCGAAGGAGTATCTCCAACGATTCAAGAAGCTGAAAGACCGGGACGAGCAGATCCACCGCGAGTCGCTCAAGGCGCCCGATCCCCTGGCCGAGGTCCGCTGGGACGTGGCCCAAACGCGCCTGGGGGCCGCCAGGGTCTATCTGCTTCACGGCCGCCTCGGACCGGCGGAGGAGAACCTGCTCCGCGCCTGCGAATTGGCCCCGAAACTCTGGGATTGCCGCCAGTTGTTGGCCTGGCTGCACGAGCAGCAAGGGCGGACCGACGAGGCGGTGCGAACCCTCGCCGACTTCACGGCCGCGGTTCCCGACGATCCGAAAGGACACATGTTCCTCGGAGCGTTGCTGGGGCGATTGGGTCGAGTGGACCAGGCGGCCGCCAGCTACCGCAAGGCGATTGCCCTGGCGCCGGCGCAGGCCATGGGCTACGCCGCGCTGGCCGATCTTTACCTGACGGCCGGCCCGCCGGACAAACTGGCCGAGGCCAAAGCGTCGGCGCAGAAGGCTGCCGACCTGCAACCGGTCGCCCGGCACTTCTTTCTGCTGGCCATGGCCTGCCGTCTGATGGGCGATGGGCCGGGCGCGCGATCGGCAATCGACCGCGCGGTGGAGCTGGAGCCTCAGAATTCGGAGTATCGTCAGGCCCAGGCGTCGCTGCGAGCGGATGGACGGAGATGACGGGCGATCGAGGCGACCTGTGGTCTTTCTTGCCGGCGGCGAGAACGGAAGGACACCCCGGTCGCCGAATCAACGCGTCGCTTGCTGGGTTCGTCCGGGCCATGTCCACGGGAGTGGCAATGTGCTGACGTTGAACGTCGCGGATGGTTGGGGACCGCGGCGTCCATGCCGTTTCGACGGACAACACTCATGATCGGTTGGCTCATCCAAGCAAAGGCCCTCGCGGTCGCTCTCGTGGTCGGGTTGGGGCTGGGAGCGGTTTGCCTGGTGGGGTGCCGTCAGGAACATTCACCGCCAAGGGCCGAGGCGATGACGCCGATGGGCCGCACGGCTCCCCCGCCGGCCGCGGAGGCCAGGCCGAGCCCGGCGGAGTCGATCCCCTGCTCGATCGAACTCCGCGACGTGACGGCGGAGACGGGAATCGATTTCCGGCACACGGACGGGTCGAGCGGCCAGCACTACATCGTGGAGACGATCACGTCGGGCGTGGCCCTGTTCGACTACGACGGCGACGGCCTTGTGGACATCTATTTTCCCAACGGCGCGCCGCTGAAGGGCGCCAAGTTCGACAAGCCGCCGCGGCACGCGTTGTACAAGAACCTCGGCGGCTGGAAATTTGTCGACGTCAGCGAGCAGGCCGGCGTGGCGTGCCGCGGCTACGGCGTGGGCGCGGCGGCCGCCGATTACGACAACGACGGCTGGACCGACCTGTATGTTTCGAATTTCGGGCCCAAGGTCCTGTATCGCAATCTCGGTAACGGCGCGTTCGAGGACGTCACGCGGCGGGCGGGCGTGTCGGACGGGGACAAGCTGGGGGCCGGGGCGTGTTTCCTGGACATGGACGGCGACGGCGACCTGGACCTTTACGTGGCCAACTACGTCCAGTTCACCTACGAGAACCACGTGGCCTACCAGCGCCAGGGTTTTCCCGAATACGCCGGTCCGCGGTCGTTTCTGCCCCAGCCGCACACGCTGTTCCGCAACGAAGGCGACGGCCGGTTCACCGACGTGAGCCGCGAGTCGGGCATCGCCGCCCATCCCGGGCCCGGCATGGGAATGGTCTGCGCCGACGTCGACCGCGATGGCCGCACCGACATCTTCGTGCTCAACGACGTGGAGGCGAATTTCTTCTGGAAAAACCTCGGCGGCGGACGGTTCGAGGAGATGGCCGTCTCGGCCGGAGTGGCCTACAACGGCCAGGGCGACACGCTGGGCAACATGGGCGTGGATTGCGGCGACTACAACAACGACGGCTTGCTGGACTTCTTCTCCACCTCCTACCAGGGCCAACTTCCCATGCTGCTGAAAAACCTCGGACACGCCGTGTTCGAGGACGTCACGTCGAGCGCCGGGGCCGGTGCCGGTTCGTACCATTGCGTGAAGTGGGGCTGCGGCATGGTCGATTTCGACAACGACGGCCACAAGGACCTGTTCGTCGCCATGGGCCACACGCAGGACCTGATCGACCACTACGACCGCACGACCTCCTACGAAGCCACGAACGTCCTGCTCAAGAACCTCGGGGACGGCACGTTCGCCGACGTCTCGGCCCGGGCGGGCGATGGGCTGCGGGTCAAGCGGTGCAGCCGCGGCGCGGCCTTCGACGACCTGGACAACGACGGCGACATCGACGTGGTGATCCTCAATTCGCGCCGCGAGCCGACGATCCTGCGGAACATGCTCCAGGAATCCGGCGCACGCCGCCACTGGCTGCAAATCCGCCTCCAGGGCGTCAAGACCAACCGCGACGGAGTCGGCGCCCAGGTGAAGGTCGTCGCCGGAGACCTGACCCTCGTCGACGAGGTCCACAGCGGACGCGGCTACCAGGGACATTGGGGGCTCCGCCTGCATTTCGGGCTGGGCGAGCGGGACCGCGTCGACCGCGTGGAAGTCCGGTGGATCGGCGGCGGGGTCGACGTCCGCGAAAACCTCGCCGTCGACCGCCTCTGGACCATCACCGAGAACCGGCCATAATCTCCGCGTTCGCGAATCGAGGCAGCACCACAAACCGCGTCGTGGCAGCCAGGTCGTTCAACAAGCGAGGCGCTCGTGGCGCGCCGCCCTTCCCGAGAGTCGCGGGGCGGGGCAACAACGAGCGCATGAAGTCGGCTGCATGGTCGATGGCCTCCCGGGCCTCGGGCAGCAGCGGCTCGTGAGACTGGAACACGTGGAACATGCCCGGCCAGATCTCCAACGTCACCCGCACTCCGTCGGAGCGGGCCTTCTTCGCCACCCGGATGCTATCGTCGCGGAGCATCTCGTGCTCCCCCGCCTGAATCAGCAGCGGCGGAATCCCGCGGTAGTCGCCAAGGACCGGCGAGGCCAGCGGGTTGCGGGGATCCATCTTGCCCAGATAGAGTTCGCGGAACACGGGCATGGTCCGCGCGCTGATGATGGGATCGTTGACCGTTCGCAAGGATTCGCTCGCCAGCGTCAAATCGGTGGTCGGCGAGATGGCGATGGCTCCGGCCGGGAGCGGCAGGCGACGGTCTCGCAGCGCCAGCAGCGTCGCCAGCGTCAGACTGCCGCCGGCCGAATCGCCGGCAATGAACGTGGCTCGGCAAGGTGCGGGTCCAGACGGCCCGTTGGCAATCACCCACTCGTGGGCGCGGACACAATCCTCAATCGCGGCGGGAAAGCGGTGCTCCGGGGCCAGCCGGTAGTCGGGCAAGAGGACGGCGCACTTGGCCGCTGCCGAGAGGTGGGCCGCCAGCGGGAGATAGAATCCGCCCGAGCCGGACACGAAGCCGCCGCCGTGCAGATACAGCAGCCGAACGCCGGGAGCCGCCCCCGGCGCCAGCACCCATTCGCCGGGAATTTCGCCGATCTTAACGCGAATGAGCTTGACGCCTTGAATGGTGGGCTCGCGGCGCGACCCCATGCCCGCACGCAACGCCGCCAGGTCGAAGCCGTTCTCGCCGAACGGCGTATTCTTGCGTAGTCGTTGCAGGTACTCGACGCTTTGCCGGGAGACCACCCGCGGTTTTTCCCCCCCGGCTTTCAACAGAAACGGAACGCCGCCGTCATCCCTCTGGCGAGCCGCTCCAGAGTCGTCTTGGGCCGTCGCCTTCGGTTGTCGCTGGCTGTCGTCAAAGGCTGTCGCGCCGGCCGCAACAATGCAGGCCACAAGCGCCGTTCCGAGAAATCGTTTCATCGCCGGGCTCCAATTCTGAAGCGATTGTGGGACGCCAAATGCGCCATCGCGGACGAAGCCGTCGGTCACGGTCTCGCGCGGCGCACTGCCTTCGCGGGAGTCAGTGTACCAAACCACGCGGCTCCAGGCGAAGTTGCACGATCTCGAAAGCGCGCCGCTGCTCGAGCACTGCCGCTTGAGGCGTCATCGCATCAGGGAAACCATGTTGGCGGCAGCCGTCACGCACTGCCATACGGCCAGAGCGGATTCCCAGAATCATGCGACCTCATTCAGTCCGCTGGCTTGACTTCTCTGGGCCGCCCCTTCAGACTCATGGCAACGCCGTCAGGCTGCGTCCGGCGTGGACCGGACCTTGAACGGCTGCCGTGGCTCGTTCCTTCGCACGGGAGGTTTACCGATGCGATTTCACTTGACTTTGGCAACGTTGGCGATGCTTGCGGCTGGTATGGCGGCCGTGGGGCAAGAGCCGCCGAAGCACGGGTTCTGGGTCTCCCGTGATGGTAACGACGCCAACCCGGGCACGGCGGAAAAACCGTTTGCCACGGTTGCGCAGGCACGGAACGCCGTTCGCCGGGAGATCGCCGCGGGACTGAGCAAAGACCTCGTCGTCACGATCCGCGGGGGCACCTACGAACTGGACGCGACGCTGGCCTTCGGGCCAGAAGACTCCGGCACCGAGGAGCACTCCGTCACGTACCGGGCCCACCCCGGCGAAAAGGTCGTTCTCAGCGGCGGCCGCCGCGTGACCGGATGGCGACCGGGCGAGGGAAAGACTTGGATGGCACACGCCCCGGGCGCCAAGCAGGCGGGCTGGACCTCCCGCAACCTCTACGTGAATGGTCGCCGGGCAACGCACGCGCGCACGCCCAACGCCGATGACAAGCCCGCTTGCTGGCAACTTGCCGACGCGCAACTCAGCCAGGATCTTAAGCGGTTCACGCTTACGTTGGCTCCGGGGCTGGTCAAGGACTGGCAGAACCCGAGCGAGATCGAGGTCATGGTGGCCGGCAACTGGGAGATCAATCGCAAGCGCGTCCAAAGCGTCGATGCCAAGACCAGCACGATCGTGCTAGCGCCGCCGCATATCCCCGGGCCCGACTACATCCGTCCCGCACCCGGCCGCTGGTGCTATCTGGCTGGCGCGAAAGAGTTCCTCGACCGGCCGGGCGAATGGCATCTCGACGCCTCGACGGGCGTGCTCAGCTATTGGCCCTTGCCGGGCGAGGACCTCAAGCAGGCCGAGGCCGTGGTGCCGGTGCTCCAGCAGTTGGTGAAGATCGCCGGCCAGCCGGGCCGTCCGGTCCGCAATCTCCATTTCCAGGGAATCCACTTCCAATACACGGACTGGCAAATACCGCCCGGGGGATACCAAGGAATCCAGGCCGGCCATTTCGCCACGGCCGGCTCCTCCGAATCGCGGTGGCCCCGGATCACCGCCGCGGTCCTTTGCACTTGGGCTGAGAAATGCAGTTTCGAGGACGGCGCGTTGGCCTGTCTGGGCGGCTGCGGCATCGAATTGGCCGACGGCTGCCGCGGCAACCTGATTCAGGGCAACGCAGTCCACGAGGTCGGCAGCAACGGCATCAACGTCGGCGGGCCGAATGATGAGAACGCAGTCCCCAAGGACAACCGCGTGCAGAACAATCATGTCTACGCCTGCGGGCTCGACGATTACGGCGCCGTGGGCATTTGGGTCGGGATGAGCCAGCGGGCCACGATCGCCCACAATCTTGTCCACGGCCTTCCCTACACCGGCATTTCCGTGGGCTGGCAGTGGAACCCTCAGCCGACCGCCTGCAAGGAAAACATCGTCGAGTACAACCACGTGTACGACGTGATGAACCGCCTCTGCGACGGCGGCTGCTTCTACTCGTTGGGGTTCCAGCCGGGGACCGTGGTCCGCGGCAACCACTTCCACGACGTCCACCGAAGCGAGTTCGCCCAGGGCGCTCCGAACAACGGGATGTTCATCGACGAGGGGAGCAAAGGCTTCCTCTTCGAGCAGAACGTCGTTTACGACACTTCGGCCGAGCTGGTCCGCTTCAATCAATGCCAGAAGGATTGGCACACCTGGCGCGACAACCATTTCGGCGAAGCGGCGGCCGTGAAACAATCGGGCAAGGACATCATCGCCAAGGCCGGGCCCCAGCCGCCGTACCGCAAGCGGTTCGGCTGCGATTGACCCCCAAGGGCATCGCCGGCAAGAAGCTTGACAGACCCGACGGCGGGCTGGCGGGAGGATTTCCCAATGGGCAGAACGATTGGCTCCACTCGCCCAAATAAGGTTGCACGATTCCGGGAATTCGCTCTGGCCGTGTGGCACTGCTTGACCGCTGCCGGAGAATTGCGCTCTGTCCGTCCATCGGTCAATTGACCGCGGGAAGCACTCCAGGAGAAAGGGTATGACGAGAGCGTTCACAGCACGGCGTTCTCGCCCTGGGCGACTGCTCTATGGAGTTGTCGCATGGGCTCTGGCATGTGGACTTCCTTCGTCCGGCGCGGAATTCCGTTTCCGCCATCACTACGCGGATCGCGGGCTTCCGGGCTCCTCCTGGGGACAGACGGCGGTGGCCGACCTCGACCGGGACGGCCGTCCGGATTTCATCACCGGCCGCAGCCGCGGCGAAATCCTGTGGTACCGGATGGAAAGCCCGGATCGCTGGGTTCGCCATCGGCTGGGCGAGCAATCGCCGTCGGACGTCGGCGGCGCGGCCCTCGACGTCGACGGCGATGGCTGGGTGGACTTCGTCACCGGAGGCGCCTGGTACCGCAACACGGCCCAGCCGCGGAATGAGCCGTTCGAGCGGATCGTCTTCGACCCGGACTTGGGCGGCGTACACGACGTGGTGGTGGCCGACGTGGACGGCGACAAGCGGCCGGATGTGCTCACCATGTCTGACAAGAACAATCTCCGTTGGTACCGGATCTCCGACGACCCACGAGAGTCGTGGCAGCGGCACGACATCGGGCCTTCGGTCCATGCGGGCCTCGCGGTGGGGGACCTGGACGGCGACGGCGATCTCGACGTGGTGCGATCCAACATGTGGTTTGAGAACGCGGACGGAAAAGGGACCCGCTGGACCGTCCATGAGAACATCCCTTTTGGCAATCCGCGTCCGCCGTATCCGCTGGCCACGTACTGCGTTGTCGTGGACGTCGACCGCGACGGCGACGTAGATCTCGTGATGACCGAGAACGAGATCAAGGGAGGACGGATCGCCTGGCTGGAAAACGCGGACGGCAGGGGGCGCGAGTGGGAGCGGCGCGAACTGCTGCCGGGCGACTCGGTTCCCCGCGGCGCATACCATTCGCTCCTCGTGGCCGATTTCGACAACGACGGCGACCCGGACGTGTTTACGTGCGAGATGGAAGGTATCCCGGGCGACGGGCCGCCGCGGTGGTTCATCTGGGAGAACGTCGATGGGAAAGGACAGAAGTTCATCGAGCGAGTGATTCTCGACGCCAGGCTGGGCGGACACGCGGCCGTGGCCGCCGACTTCGATGGCGACGGGGACCTCGACATTGTCAGCAAGCTCTGGCGACCGCGCAACGACAATGCCAACGGCGGAAGGAACCACGTGGACTTCCTGGAGAACCTCCTGAAGTCGCCCGGGCCCGCGCGAGGGCCGCAAGCCGCGATGAACCGTCCCAATCCTTCTGATCCTCGCCGATAACACGATCGTTGTTTTTGCCAGCGACAACGGCGGCTCCATCGGGGTGGACTCGAACACGGGCCTGATCGTCACGAACAACGCGCCGCTGCGCTCCGGCAAAGGTTCCCTTTACGAAGGTGGCTTGCGCCTGCCGCTTTGGGTGCGATGGCCGGGCGTCACTTCTTCCAGAATGTCGGGAAGAAGAGCACCAGCACGGTGGAGATTTCCAACCGGCCGAGGAGCATCACGACGCTGAGCACGATCTTGGCGGAACAGGGCAGGCCGGCGTAGTTGTCGGTCGGGCCGACCGCGCCGAGGCCCGGGCCGACGGTGCTCAAGCAGGCGATCACGCCCGAGCCTGCCGTAATCAAATCCACCCCCGCCGCGGCCAGCAGCAGCGTGGCGAGCAGGAACACGCCGAGAAACAGGACGGTGAAACCGAGCACGTCCTGCATGATGTCTTGGGAAACGGGACGGCGGTCGAGTTTGAGCACGAGCACCTGGCGGGGGTGGACGAGGCGGGCGGTTTGCAGATAGGCGTGTTTGAGCAACAACACGAGCCTCACCAGTTTCAGGCCTCCCGACGTGGAGCCGGCGCAGGCGCCGGCGAACATCACGGCGAACAGAACGCCGTGGATGAGGACGTGCCACTGCTCGTAATCGGCGGTTGCGAAGCCGGTGGTGGTGACGATCGAGGTCACGGTGAACGCCGAATCGCGGAGGTTGGCGAGCTGGCTGTCATAGTGGGGCCAATTGCATGCGAACGCGAGCAGGGTGACTCCGCCCAGCAAGCCGCAATAGAAACGGAACTCGTCGCTTTGCCAGTAACGGCTCAGGGTGCCGCGGAGGGCGTAATAGTGCAAGGCGAAGTTTGCGCCGCCGAGCACCATGACGATCATCAGGACGGCCTGGCTGTAGGCGCCGAAGGCCGCCAGGCTGGCGTTCCGCGTGGAAAACCCGCCCGTGGCCACGGCGGCGAAGGTGTGGCACACGGCGTCGAAAAAGTCCATTTCGCCCAGCCAAAGCAAGGCAACGCCCCCGGCGGTCACCAGGGCGTAGACGCCCCAGAGGAGCCGGGCGGTGTCCTGGATGCGGGGGGTGAGCCGGTCGGTGGTCGGCCCCGGCGCCTCGGCTTCGTAAAGCTGCATCCCGCCCACGCCCAACAGCGGCAGGATCGCCACGCCCAGCACGATGATCCCCATCCCCCCGAGCCACTGGGTCAGCGCCCGCCAAAACAGAACGCTGCGCGGCGCGGCCTCCACGTCGGTGAACACCGACGCTCCCGCCGTGGCGAATCCCGACATCGACTCGAAAATCGCATCGACTGGATTGGGAAGGCATCCGGAAAACAGGTAAGGCAGGCTTCCGAACAGGGCAAAGCCGACCCAGCCGAACGTCACGATGGCGAAACCCTCTCGAAGCGTCACTTCGTCCCGGCCGCGGAATCCGTAGAACAACGCGCCGCCGGTCAACGCCGTGATCGCCGCCGAGAGCGCAAACGTCCCGAGCTGGCCGTCCCCGTAGTACAGCGTGAACAGAATCGGCGACAAGAGGGTCGTCCCCAGAAAGACCAGCAGCCCGCCGAGGACGTGAAGGGTCAAACGATAATCCATGCGTGGTTCCCGGTTCCCGGCTTCGCGGGGCTAGCTGAAGAATCGCTCCACGCGGGCGATGGCCTGGGGGAGGGTGAAAATCACCACGTGGTCGCCGGCTTCGAGGTGGTCGTCGCCGCCGGGAATCACGACCTGCTGGCCCCGCACGATCACGCCGATGACCGCGCCAGGGGGCACGTCGATCTCTTTCAACGGCCTGCGCAAGATCGGGCTGTCGGCCGGCATGACGACCTCGAGGACCTCCGCGTTGCTGTGCTCGATCGCGGCCACGGCGGCCACGCCGGTGGGCCGCACGTAGCGCAGGATCGCGCTGGCCGTGGCCAGCCGGGCGCTGACGCAGGCATCGACGCCCAACGAAGGCGCCAGGGTCACCAGCTCCTGCCGGTCCACCAAGGCAATCGCTCGCTTCGCCCCGTAACTCTTGGCCAAAAGCGAGCAAAGGATGTTGGTTTGCTCGTTGGCCGTCACGGCCACGTAGGCGTCGCAATCGGCGATCCCTTCGTGCTTGAGGGTCTCGATGTCGGTCCCTTCGGTGTTCAGCACGACCACGCTGTCGAGTTCCTCGGCCAGGCGTTGGCAGAGCTGCGCGTCGCGCTCGATGAGCTTGACGCGGAGCCTGAGTTCGGCCAGCTTGCGGGCCAGGGCCTCGCCGATCCGCTCGCCCCCCAGGATGAACACCCGCTCGATCCGCTGCCGCTCGAAGTCGAACAGGTAGTTGATCGCCGGCAGATCGGATTTGTTGCAAACGAAGTAGACGATGTCGCCTTCCTGGATCGAGTCCTCGCCGCGGGGAATGATGGTCTCGTGCTTGCGCGCGATGGCCGTGATCAACATCCGATAGATGCCGCGAATGCCCGCCAATTCCTTGAGCGTGATCCCGGCCAGCGGATTGCGTCGGCCGATCGTGTAGCCGAGAAACACCACACGGCCGTCGGCGAATTCCGCGACCTCGCTCGCCGCCGTGTAGGAGACAATCCGGTAGATTTCGTCGGCTACCACCTTTTGGGGGTTGATCAGCAGGTCGATCCCCAGCTTGGTGGCGTTCTGCGCCCATTCCGAGCTGCTGTACTCCAGACTCTTGATCCGCGCGACGATCCGCCGCGTCCCGCACTCGTGGGCCAGCAGAGAGGCCACGAGGTTCACCTCGTCCTGGTCGGTGACGGCAATGAACAGGTCGGCCCGTTCAATGCCGGCTTCTTCCAAGATCTCGGGACTGGCGCCGCTGCCGCGGATCACCAGGGCGTTGAGCCGGGCCCGCAACAACTGCTCTTTGTCCCGATTCTTTTCGACGACCGTCACGTCGTGGCCCTCTTTGGAGAGCCGCTCCGCGATGTGAAATCCGACCTCGCCCGCGCCAACCACAATCACGTTCATAAGGTGCAGATTATAGAGGCCCCGGCGACCTGCCTCAAGGAAGTCGGCCCACCCTTGAGCCCCATTGCGATCTGCACCGCATGTGGGGTTCACTGGGGCTCTGGGTTCGGGACATTCCGTTCATCTTGGGCAAAGCGGCGGAGTCTATCCCAAGTGGTTGGGGTGCGCGGAAATCTTACGCATGAACAGGGCGACCGCGGTGCGCCAATGGCGCTCCCCCGAGGGGGAGCACCGAAAGTGTCCCGCCGAGGGTTCGTTCCTCTCTCTTGCGGAAGACCGCGGCGCGACGCATCATACGAAGGGGGCCGTGCGCCTCGGTTCGCCTTTCATTCCGCCGAAAACAGGTCCGCACCCAGCAAAGGACGCGAAACCATGCAGCCCAGTAAACAACTCTTGGACGCCCTGGCCACTGCGCAGCGCTTGCTGCGAGCCAGCCGACCCGTCGAATACCAAGCCACCGCGGAGTCCTTCAACATCCACTTGCCAGGCAAACCTGAGTGGTCGGTCTGCCGTTTGGTCGATTTCGAAGGCGGGCGTCCGAGCGTGTTGGTCCCGTTGCCGGCCGAAATGGTGGCCAATTTAGTGCCGCTCTTGGAGACCACGCCCGCTGGTCCGCAGTGGTCGAGGATCGCGCTGGCCACTTCGCACGACATCCGGGTCATCGGCCCGGCCCTCTGCGCGGCGTGGGATGCCTGTTCCGATGCCGCGGCGGCCGGCGGTCGGCAAAGCGAACCGACGAATTGAACCAACTGTTCCCGCGGGAGGACCGCCACGGCAGCGTTTCCCTTTTCGGGCAGGCAATCAGGGCGCAGCCGTTGGCGAAGATTGCCCCCATGGCCGGGACGGGGCAGGCGCTTTTCTCGGTCCGAAGCGGCCGGAAAAATGAGCCAGTCCCCGGCCGGGGAACGGTTGGACGCAGGCTTCGCGGCCGTTTCCCGCCAGACGCGTCGACGGCGTCCGCTTCGCCGGGGTTCTTGCGCGACGGCGGGATCAAACACGCGGGAAGCCTTTGTGGTTTCGTGACGCCCTGTCGAAGGTCCCGGCGTCGTCCGCGCTCTTCGTCAATCGGGGGCGCGGATGGCCAATCGATTCGCCCAGATGCGAGGCGTCGCGCCTACTGGCGAACGCCGGCCGGGTGGCGGAGGAAGTGCGGAGGAGCGAGGGGCGGGCCCGCGCGACCAAGGGCCTTCAGGAGGTAGTCGGCGGCCCGGGCCGACGCCCCGCCGTGGGCAATCCGGGCCTTCAGTTCGGCCAGGCGTTGCTCCAGCCTCGCCCGCGACGACGCGTCCGTGAGCCACTCGACAAGGTGCGCCGCGATCTGGGCCGATTTGTCCTCGCAGGTGAGGTATTCGGGAAAGAGCACGCGATCGGCGTCGGGCTGCGCCGGATCGTAGGGCGTCAAATCCGCTGGAAAGAGTTCGTCGGCAACCAGGAGATTCACCAGGGTGATGTACTTCACCTTGCGGAAATACTCCTGGACGCGGTAGGCCAGCGGAGTGATCCAGTACAAGATGACGGTCGGTTTGGTCTGGTAAAGCAATTCCAGCGACACCGAGCCCGAACACGCCATGCAGCAGTCGGCCGCGCGGATCAACTCCGGCGTCCGGCCGACGAAGACCTCGATGGGCAGTCCGCTCGCCGCCGCTTCGCGCTCGGCGAATTCGGCCTGGTGCGGCTTGAACGCAGCCACCGCGAACCGTGCGCCGGGCACGGACTGGCGAACCAAGTGGGCGGCCTTGAGGAACCATTTCAGATTGTGGCTCACCTCCTGGGTCCGCGAGCCTGGCAAGATGGCGACCAGCGGGCCGGGACGGTTTCGCATCCGGGCGACGAACGCCTCGTCGATCGCCTGGCGGCGAACCTCGTCGAAAAACGGATGGCCCACGAACGTCGCGTTGCAGCCGTGCTCGCGCAGCCACGTCTCCTCGAACGGGAGGCTGCACAGCACGTGATCGACCAGGCGGCGCATCTTCTTGACGCGCCATTGGGCCCAAGCCCAAATCTGCGGCGGCGCATAATAGAAAACGGGGATGCCATGGGCCTTGGCCCGCCGGGCGATCCACCAGTTGAAGCCTGGATAGTCGATCAGCACCACCGCGTCCGGTCGGCGATGGCGAAAGCAGCGGTCGGCGCGGCCCACCAGGTCCCAGAACTTGTGCAGGTTCGCCAGCGCCCTGGCGAACCACATCACCGCCAATGCCGTGAGGTCCTCGTGCACGTCGCATCCCGCCGCCGCCATGCGTGGACCGCCGTAGCCGATGGCCTCCAGCCGAGGGTCGCGTTGCCGCAGTTGGTCAATGAGGTTGGCCCCGTGCAGGTCTCCGCTGGGCTCCCCGGCGGAAAAGAAAATCCGGAGCGGCTTGGCGGACATGGCGATTCCCTCCCTGGATCGCGGATCGAAAGGCGACCTGGTCGTCGCAACCCTCGTGAGATTCCCTCAGGCGGGCAACGTGTCTCGGCTGCCGGACAGGGGGATCGACCCCTTGGGCATCACGTCTCATCAACGACGAGGAGTATCGCACAATTCGGGTGTTCGAAGAAGTTCAATTCCCGGCGACGCAACTGATTGCTGTATCGCAGGTTACGGAGTTGGGGCGGGACGGCCCGAAGGGCTGGACGCGGGTTTTTCGCTTTCCGGACTTCGCTTGGGACTCGCCGGGCAGCGGACCAACGGCCAGCGGGCGCCACAAGGGGAGGCTTCGACGCTTGTGGCTCAGGCTCGCGGCCTACTCCGCCCGAAGCGCGACCGCGGGATCCTGGCCCAGCGCCGTCAGCATCGGCAGATAGCTTGCGAGCACCGAGATCAAGGGTGCCCCGAGCACGGCGACGACGAGGGCGTCGAGCCCCGCGGCCAGACGATCCGCGGGCACATCGAAGGCGCGTTGGCCGAGCCATTGGGCGAGCAAGGTTCCGGCAAGGAACCCCGCCAATCCGCCGGCGACCCCCAAGAGCACCGCCTTGCCCATGATCAGCGAGGCGATCATGCCCGATCCCTTGCCGATCGCCCGCAGGACGCCGATCTCGGCCCTTCGTTGTCGCACGTTGCTCAAGGCCAACAGGCCGACCCAGACCGCCGAGACGAGCACGACCAGGGGCGTGAGCACTTCGGCGAGCGTCTCGATGATCCGTTGAACCCGCTCGCGCGAGGCCTCCATGTCGGCGAGGATCTGCCTGCGTTCGGCGAGGAGTCTCTCGCGTTCGGCGAGGTTCTTCCGCATGTGGCCGAGGATTTCCTCCTTTTTCGCCGCGACCGCACCGCGCTGTTCGGCCCGGGCCACGGCGATCGAACGGAACTCGGTGATTTGGGTGCCGGGAAGGACTTGGGCGAGCTGCTGGCGGATCTTCGGCAAATCGGAACCCGAACAGCGGCAGCTCAGCGCCATGATCTGGTTGATCCGATTCGGTTTGTTCAAGAGCTTCTGGGCGTCGGACAGGTGCATGGCGATGGTGATGTCTTCCTTGCTGCCCTGTTCGGGCAGGATGCGCGCGATCTGGAACGGCTGATCCAAGACCCGAATCGTTTCGCCCGGCTTCTTGCCGATCCCCAATTCGTGGCCGAGGAAGACCGTCCCCGGCTTGATTTGATACCCCATGGGCTGTTTTTCGCCCGAGTGGGCCTGGGGCGTCTCGGGCAAATACCCCACGAGCAACACCTTGCGGTTTTCCCAGGTGATTTTCTGTTGGAGCGTGGCCACCAGGTGCGCGACGAGGGTGAGCCGGGGGTCGGCCGCCAGCCGCTCGACGTACTCTTGCGGCATGTCGGCGGCGGCGAAATCCGAGGCCCAGAAGTCGCTCATGTTGGTGTCGCGGTGGGTGATCATGAGATTGAAGCCCATGTCGCGCATCAGGCGGCGAGTCTCATCCTCCAGGCGCGCCAGCTCCGCGGCCGTTTCCTTCTCCACCTGCGCCATGCCGGCCCGCATCGACGCCACCTGGGCCTCCAACTCGCCGATGCGCGACTGCCATTGGTCCACCTGGGCCTGAGTCTCCTGCTGATACGCGTCGACGAGCATGGGCCCGGCCACGAACAGCGTGACCGCGATCGCCACGGCCAGCAGGCTCAAAAGGAAGTTCAGTTTGCGATAGGCGATTTCGGCGAAAACAAGCTTGATGGGCGACATGGTCGGATTGGCGATCCGCGGCAATGCGTCGGGAACCAAAGTCGTTCGGGCGGCGGTCCGGGGCTGGGGCGTGATCGGGCGTTCTTGGCGGAAGGCGCGCCTTCCGCGCAGGCTAGGTCCCCGGTTCTTCCAGCCCGAGCTGCACCAGGCGACGGTAAAACCTCGGCCGCGTCATGCCAAGCAGTTTGGCGGCCTTGGTCTTGTTACCTTTAGCGCGCCGCAGGGCGCGGGTCAAGAGTTCGCGCTCGATGCGGCCCAGGAATTCCTCGAGGACGATGGTTTCCTCGGGGCGGCGGGGATGGGCGGCGGCGGAGCGGGCGAAATGGACGCGTTGGGGCAAGTCGCTCAAGGTGATCTCCGGCCCCTCTGCCCGGCGGTGGGCCTCCTGGATCACCTGCCCAAGCTCCTCGACGTCGCCAGGCCATGAGTAGGCGTCCAAACAGTCCAAGGCCTCGCTCGACAACCCGGCAACCTGCTTCTCGCCGCGGGCGTTCGCCTCCTCGACAAACCATTGGGCCAAAAGCGGCACGTCGCCCCGGCGTTCGGCGAGCGAGGGCAGGCGGATCACGAGCGTGCTCAACAGCGCCGCCAGGTCGTCGCGAAAACTCCCCCTGCGCGCCAAATCGGCGAGATCCGTCCGGGCCGTGGCCACGATCCGCAACGGAATCCCCTTGCCGGCAAGGAGCCTGGCGATCTCGGACTGGGACTCGGGGGGCAACTCGTCCACGTCGTTCAGCAACAGCGTGCCTCGCGCGCTGGCTTCGGCGGGAAATCGCTGCGAAGCGATCGCCGCCAATGTCGAAGCGATCAGATCGGCCGCCAGGACCGCGCAGGAGAGGGGAACCAGAGGTCCGCTCGTCTCGCCTTGGGCGGCGTAGTGAATGACATGGGCCGCGTGTTGCCGCCCGCTTCCCGGCGGCCCCACGATCAACACGCTCGCCCGGCTCGCCGCCGCCACCTCCATTTGGGAGCGGGCAAGGCGCATGGCCGGGCAATCGCCCAGGAAGCGGTCCAGCCGGTACTTTTCCGCCCGTTGATGCCGGAACTTGCGCAGACGCTCATGAAGCTCCGCGGCTTCGGTGGGACAGGAGGCCTTCGGCGCGTCGGCGGATTCCGCAAGCTCCTCGGTCTCGACGAGCGCCACGACCAGCGGGGTTTCGCTTCCGCTCGACAAGGGGATGAACCGCGCCCCGCGGCGGCTGAGCCGACCATCGCGAAGCGTCGCGCCGACGATGCCCTGCCGCTCTTGGCCCGTCCACGCTTCGGGTGGAGGACAAAGCCCGGCCGCCAGGGACACGCCGCCTCCCTCGTTGCTCCACCCGTAAACGCACCGTTGCCCCTGGAGTTCGTCCGCCTCGCAACCCAGCCAGTCAAGACAAGGTTGATTGCAGAACACGATCGTGCGCTCGTCGTCCAGGACGTAGATTGGCTGCGCTGCCGCGTCGAGCAGTCGAGCCAGTTCCAGTGCGCCAGGTCGCCCGCGTGCCATGAGGGAGGCGTTAGAAGGTTCGGGGTGAAGGAGCGGAAACGTGGACCGATGCACGACCAAGGGATAACGGCTTGGCAAATCCTGAACGAGTTTCGCCCCGGGGGGCGATCTGCTCGTCTTGGCGGTGGACCGCCGCAGCCCGCAAGCCCGACTGGTTGGCCCAGCCGAGCCAGGGGCCGGGATAAAGGCCCACCAAGACCACGGTCACCACGGCGCAGGCCCAAGCGGCGGCCACGGGCCCGGCGATGCGATCGCAAAGCGGGGGCGGGGCCGCGGGCGGGCGGAAGAACATGACCCCGACCACCCGAAGATAATACCCCGCCGCGATTGCCGAATTCACCACGCCGCCCACCGCCAGGGCCACGAACCACGGCCGGGCCTCGGCGGGCGCTACGTCCAGCGCGCTGGCAAAGATCGCCAGTTTTCCCCAAAAGCCTGCAAGCGGGGGGATGCCTGTCAGGCTCAGCAGGAACGCGGCCAGCAGCCAGGCCATCGAACGCTCCACCTTGCCCGGCGTCCAGGCCAGTCCGGCCAATTCCTCTACCTTGTCCAATTGCCGATTGGACCGGCCAAGGGGGACAGTCCCATTTTCGCGGACTTCGCCGCGAAAATCGGGACAGTCCCCGTGAACGGTTACGGAACTGCCAAACACGGCCAGGGCGGCAAACGCCCCGATCGTGGCCGCGGCGTAGGTCAAGAGATAGAACAGCATCGCGCCCATGCCGTCCCAGGCTGGCGGGTCGCCCGCTCGCGCGGCGAGGAAGGCCGCGAGGCCGATCAGCAGATACCCCGCGTGGGCGATCGAGGAATAGGCCAGCAGGCGACGCACGTCGTCCTGCCACAAGGCGACGACGTTGCCCAACGTCATCGTGGCCAGGGAAATCGCCAGCACGGCGGGCCAGGCATACGCCTCCAGGCCGCCCATCGCGACGCCGACCACGCGGACCAAGGCCGCCAGGCCGACGATCTTGGGCAGGACCGACAACAGCGCGGCGTTCTGATGGGTGGTGCCCTGGTAGACGTCGGCCGCGTAGAAGTGGAACGGCACCGCCGCCAGCCGGAAGCCGAGCCCGGCGAGGACCAATGCCAAGCCGATCTTCGCGAACGCGCCGAACGGGCCGTCCGCAGCGTGAATGGCGATGAGCCGCGTGTGGATCTCGCTCAAGTCCATCGAACCGGCGGCCGCGTAAAGAAAACTGAATCCATACAGCAACAGCGCGGAGGCGAAGACGCTCAAATAGAAATACTTGGCGGCGGCCTCCTGGCTGGCCGAGTCGCCGCGGCCCAGGTAAAGAAGGATGTAGGTGGGGATGGAGACCATTTCCAGGGCCACGAACAGGAGCACGAGATCGCGGGTGCTGGCGACGAGCATCGTTCCGGCTGTCGCCAACAGCAGCGACCCGAGATACTCCGCCGCGCTCGGTCCGGCGATCGGACCCGTGCCGAGGGTCGCCAAAAGCAGTCCCGACGCCAGGGCGAGCCATCGAAGATAGGCCGCCAGGTGGTCGACTTCCAGCGGCGCATCAGCGACGCGCCCGCCCGGAGCCTCGACGAGGATTACGGCGGCCACGGCTAGTCCCGCCAAGGCCACCCGGCGCCACAGGCGCGGGCGCGCGGCGAAGCTCCCGCCCAGGTAGATCGCGATGGCCGTCCCCATGACGACCATCTCGGCGGCGAACATCGCGATGGTTTCAGCGGACATGCATGGACCCTCGTCTTGCAGCCACGGGTGGGGAGATGGGAGAAGAGGGCGAGGCTTGGAACCCCCTCATCGGCGGCTCCGAGCGATCGGCGCAAGGCGGCCCGAATGGCCCCGATGCGTCGACCCCGCGGACCGGACCGCGCGCCCCGGCTTGCAAGTCCGGCCATGGCGCGCGGTGATTGGCTCCGACGGCCGCCGCATGTTGCCGCGCGTAGGCCTGGGAGGCCGGGGCGAGGATCTTCGCCAGCGTCGGGCTCATGCGATCCAAGAAGAAGCGAGGCTGGAGTCCGATCCAAAAGATGAATACGACCAACAGCCCGAGGGCGAACGACTCGCGGAGCGACAAGTCGGCCGGCGGCTCCGCCGGTCCTTCGCGGAGGTGGTGTCCGGGAGTTCGCAACGGGCCGAAGAACACCCGCTGAACCATCTGAAGCATGTACCACGCCCCCAACACCACGCCCGAGACGGCGAGCACGGAAATCACCCGATACGAAGCGGCCTGCCCGGCCGCGCCGTCGGCCCATGCCCGCTGAAACATGCCCAAAAGCAGCAGGAACTCGCCCACAAACCCATTGAGCCCCGGCAGACCGATGCTCGAAAGGGAGAGGATGACCATGAAGGCGGCCAGGCGGGGGAACTGTCGGGCGAGTCCGCCAAGGTCGTCGATTTGCCGGGTGTGGAAGCGTTCGTAGATCATGCCCACGACGGCGAACAGCCCGCCGGTCGCCAGCCCGTGGTTGACCATCTGGAGCACCCCGCCCTCGATCCCCAAGCGGTTCAACGCAAAGACGCCCAACATGCAAAAGCCCAGATGACTGACGCTCGAATAGGCGATCAGGCGTTTGATGTCCTGCTGGGCCAGCGCGACCAAGGCCCCGTAGACGATTCCCGCCACGCAGATCCCCAGGAGCCACGGCATGAAGAGCACGACGGCGTCCGGCGTCATGGGGAGGGCGAATCGCACGAAGCCATACGAGCCGACTTTCAACAGCACCCCGGCCAGCAAAACGCTCCCCGCCGTCGGGGCTTGGACATGGGCCAAGGGGAGCCACGTGTGCAGCGGCGCCAAAGGCACCTTGATCGCAAAACCGGCGAACAGTCCCAGGAACACGGCCAACTGGGTCGGACGGTCCATCGGCCTTTCGGCGAGGCGGCGGGTCAACTCGGCGATGGAAAACGTGGCTCGTCCGCCGCCGTGGCCGCTATCCCAGAGCACGATCGCGATCAGCCCCAGAAACGTCAGCACACTTCCGGCCATGGTGAACAGGAAGAACTTGATCGCCGCGCGCCGCCGGTCCTCGCTCCCCCAGAACCCGATCAGGAAGAACAGCGGCACCAACGTGAACTCGAAGAAGATGAAAAACAGGATGACGTCGCGCGCCGCAAACACGCCGAGCATCCCGGTTTCGAGCAACAGCAACAGGGCGTAGAACGTCCCGGCCCCCTCAGTGATGGCCTCCCAACTGACCAGCACCGCCACGACGGTCAACAGCGCGCTGAGCGCGAAAAGCCACAGGCTCAGGCCGTCCAACCCCAGGCTGAAGCGGATATCCACCGGACCGCCCGCCGCCCCGAACCAGGGCAGATCGAGAACAGCGAACGGCTCCGCGCCGCCGGGAAAGCCCACGACCAGGACCGCGCTCATGGCGAGGACAAACAGCGAGGTCACCAAGGCGCTCTGGCGGGCGCGCTGGCCGCTGGCCGCGGCCAGGATCGCCCCGACCGCCGGTAGGAAAATCGTCGCCAAGAGCAAAGGCGCCATGGAGTCCACGGTCAGGTCTCACGAAACCAACAGAGTTCCCAGCAGGAGCAACAATCCCAGGAGCATGACCAAGGCATACAACGGAAGGAAGCCCGCCTGAACCGTGCGCAACAAGGCCCCAAGGCCGCGCGGCGCCCAGCCCATCAGATCCACCAGGCCGTCGATCACCCGACGATCCAGCCATGCGGCCAGCCGGGCCACGCCCTCCAGCGGCCAGACGATCAGCATCTGATAGATCTGGTCCACGAAGAACTTCTCGGCCGACAACCGGTACAGGCCCACGGCGTCCATGGCCGCGACCACGTGTCGGCGGATTTGGGGCGACCGGACGTACATGAGCCAGGCCAAAGCGATTCCGGCCATCGCGGCGGCCGTGCTCCAGGCGGCCACGGCCAGGTGCCCGCCGCTTGGCGCCCCGTGGCCCCCCGAACCCAACACGGCCAGCGACGGCGTGGAAGCCAGGAACCGCGCCAGGCTGCCCGAGATTTCCAGCCACGCGCCCGCAACGACGGTTGCCCCGGCGAGGATCGCCAGGGGGACGGTCATCGATCGGGGCGACTCGTGGGCGTGGCTGCCGGCCTCGGGGGGAACTTGCTCGGGACCGCAAAACACGAGGAAGAACGCGCGGAGCGCATAGAACGCGGTCACGCCCGCGGTGACCAGCCCCAGCCAGTAGAGCGTTGCGTAGGGCGCGGCGTGGCCCGCCTCCCCTGCCCGCTGGTGGACCGCGGCGAGGATCGCGTCCTTGCTCCAGAACCCGGCCAGCGGAAACAGGCCGGCCAAGGCGAGGCATCCGATCAAAAAGGTCCAACAGGTGATCGGCATGCGTCGGCGCAGGCCGCCGAGGCGGCGGATGTCGATCACCCCGCCCATCCCGTGCATCACGCTTCCCGCCCCAAGGAACAACAGTCCTTTGAAAAAGGCATGGGTCACCAGGTGAAACAGCCCGGCTGTATTGCCGGCGGCGGCTCCGGCCCCCAGGCCGAGGAACATGTAGCCCAACTGGCTGATCGTCGAGTAGGCGAGGATTCGCTTGAGATCGACCTGGCTGGCGGCGATCACCGCTCCGACCAGGGCTGTCAGCCCGCCAACGACCGCGACCACTTCCTGGGCCTGGGTGGAGACGGCGAACAACGGGGCGCAGCGGGCCACCATGTAGACGCCGGCGGTAACCATGGTGGCGGCGTGGATCAGGGCGCTGACGGGGGTGGGCCCTTCCATGGCGTCGGGCAGCCAGACGTGCAGCGGCAACTGGGCGCTCTTGCCGCAGGCGCCCAAGAGCAACAACAGGCAAATGGCCGTGGCCACCGCCCCGCCGGCGAAGGCCCCCGACAAGCATCGCTGCTCGCCCAACACCCCGAGCCCGCCCGCCGTGTCGTGGAAATCGAGGCTCCCGTAGGTCGTCCAGATGAGAAAGACCCCCAGCGCAAAGCCGAAGTCCCCCACCCGATTCACCAGAAACGCCTTCTTGCCGGCCGCGGCGGCCTCGGGCTTCTGATACCAGAAACCAATCAACAGGTAGCTGCACAAGCCCACCGCTTCCCAGAAAACATACAAAAGCAGGAAATTGCTGGCCGAGACCAGCATGGTCATCGAGAAGACGAACAATCCGATGTAGGTGAAGAACCGCCAATAGCCCGGATCGCCGTGCATGTAACCGACCGAGTACACCGCCACCAACAGCGCTACGAAGGTGACGGTGACCAGCATCACGGAAGAGAGGGGGTCGGCGCGGAGGGCGACTTCGACGCGGAAGTCGGGCGAGGGACGCGCCTCCGCGAAGGCGCCGGCAGTCCTTTTCATCCCGGGTTCAAGCGGTTTGCCGTCAACGCCGCCGCCGGTCCCGGCGCGAAACAGAGTCCGGCCGGCTTGGTGGTCCCCCGGCACCACGGCCCAGGTCCACAGCGTCGCGATCCGCTCGTAGCTGGCGCGGTCCGAGCATTCGCGATCGACCTGAATCATCAGCCCGATGCTCGCCAGGAACGCCAACAAAATCGCCACAACCACCGGCAGGTGGCTTCGGCCGCGCAGCACCCGCGGCCCCAAGGCCGCGGTCGCCAGGGTCGCCGCCAGCGCCAGGGCGGGAATGAGCACGATGAGCACGGGAATGCTAAACATGGGGCCGGAAATCGATTTCCTCGCGAGGGATGTTGGGGCGGAGGCCCGCGGGCGGGAGTTTGGGCCAGGCCGGGGTTGGCTCGGGTGGTTCCTCCGGCAATTCCCGGTCCACGTAGGGGGGCTGATCCGCCTCGCGGAGCCGTTGCCAAAGGGCCACGTCCAGGCTCCCTACCCGTTGGAAAAGCATCAACACCAACGCCAGGGCGATCGCTGCCTCGGACGCCGCCACGGCAATAATCACGTGGACCAGCATCTGACCGCCGAAATCGTTGTGGTAGCGACCGCAGGCGATCAAACCGAGGGACACGCCTTGGAGCATCAACTCCGCGGCCAAAAACATGGTGATCAAGTTCCGGCGGCTCACGAAGCCAACCAGGCCCAGGCCGACCAGCGCGGCCCCGACCACGAGGTATCCGTTGAGCAACGCGAGTTCGCCGTCAGCCATGCCTCGCTCCTGGTTCGTGCGTTTCAGCGGCCCTCGGTTCCTCCGCCGTCCGATGGATGGAAATCGAAGCAGGGCCGGCGAGCGGTCCCCGGGCCCGGCCGACGATCACCGCGGCGCCCACCAGGGCCGCGAACAGCAAGACGCCCGCCAATTCCACGGCCACCAGATAGCGCGAGAACAGCCGGACGCCGATCTGCTTGACGTGGTCCTCGGCGAGGATGATCTGTTCGCGATCGCGCTGGGTGATTCTTTGCGCATCGCGGCGGGCGTCGGGCGAGGCAAGCACGCTGGTGACCGTCGTCGCCAGGACGCCGACCAGGACCGCCCCGCTCGCCGCGGACAAGAGGCCCTCCCAGCTTACGCGGTCGTAGCGGGCCCGGCCCGACGGTTGCGCCAGCATGAGAATGAACAAAAAGGTGACCAGGATCGCCCCGGCGTAGACCACGACCGTCGCGACGGCGAGGAATTGGGCCCCCTGGAAGAAGAACAAACCCGCAGTCCCGGCCAGGGAGAGCCCGAACCAGATCGCGCAGTACACGGGGTTGCGGAAGGTCATGGCGGCGGCGGCGGCCAGAATCGTGACCCCGGCCAGGATCCAAAAGACCGCTTGCGACAAGCCATCGGCCATGCCCGGCAGCGAAGCCGCCAAGACCCCCAGGCCCGTAAACCCCAGCACGCCCCCCAGGGCCCGGCCGCCAGCCCGCCCTCGCGGCAACGAAAGCCACACGCCCACGCCCCCAAGCCCCGACCCGATCAACACGAGCCAACGAGGATCGGTCATGGCAACGGCTCCCTTTTCGACCGCATCGGCTCGGCGTCCTTGGTCTGGTCGTAGACGCTCAGGAGTTTTTCCTTGTCGAAGATCATCTCCTCACGGCTCTTGCCCGACAGGTCGTACAGGCTCGTCAGCTCGATCGCGTCGACCGGACAGGCCTCCTCGCACATGCCGCAGAAGATACAGCGCAGCTCGTCGATGGTGAAGCTCTCGGGATATTTCTCGCGGTCCGGCCAGGGGCTTTCCGCGGCCACGATGTCGATGCAGTGGGCCGGGCAGGCCGTGGCGCACAAGAAACACGCCACGCACTTGACCCTCCCTTGCTCGTCGCGGTTCAAGCGGTGCACGCCGCGGTACAAGAGCGGGTCGGGCGGCTGGTAGCGTTGCTCGGGGCTCTCGATCGTCTGCTTCGGCCCCACCAGGTGCTTGATCGTCGTGGTCAACCCCTCGACGAACAACCGCACGTACGACCTGCCAGAATACCCCAGTTCCGGCTCTTGAATCCACACGATGTCCTTGTCGTCCGGCTTCATGACGCATCGTCTCCCATCGCGGCGGCCGGCTCGCTGGCCGACCAAGGCACCGGGCGGTTGTCGGCGGCGGTCGGATCGGCCCAGGTGACCACCAGCCAGGAGAGGAAGAGGGTCGCCAGCCCCACTCCCGCCATCAACGCCTTGTTGGCCATGCCGGCCGCGGCCGCGAGGCGGTCGCCGTATTCGATCCAGAAGGCCACCACCACGACGTTGACGATCCCCCAGGGCAACATCACTTTCCAGGCAATGTCCATCAACTGATCGAAGCGGAACCTCGGCCAGCTCCATCGGGCGAGCATGAAAAAGAAGATCAGACCGAGGACCTTGGCCATCAGGACCCCGACCCTGGCCAGCGCGGTGGGCAGGCCCACCGTCTCTTCCCAACCGGTCAGGCCCCAGAAATGCCATCCGCCAAGGAAGAGAATCGCCATGAGGAAGGAGGCGGTCACCATGTGGACGAACTCGGCCACCAGGAAGAGCATCAGCTTCATGCCCGAGTATTCCGTATGGTACCCACCCACGAGTTCCTGCTCGCACTCCGGCAGATCGAAGGGCAATCGCTCGGCTTCGGCAAAGGCGGCGACGGCGAAGACGACGAACCCCAGGGGCTGGACGAAGATGTTCCACACGCCGCTTCGGGCCTGGGAGACGATGATGTCCTCCAGGCGGAGCGAGCCCGACATGAGCACCACGCCCAAAAGCCCGAGGCCCAACGGCAATTCGTAGGAGATCAACTGCGCCCCGCTCCGCAGCCCGCCCAGAAAACTGTACTTGTTGTTGCTCGCCCAACTCCCCAGGAGCACCCCGTACACCGCGATGCTGCTCAGCGCGAAGACGTAGATCATGCCCACGTCGATCTCAGGGGCAATGACCAGGTGGATTGGCTGTCCCTCCAGGCCGACGCTCGACGGCAGCACGCTCCCGAAGGGAATGACGGCGTAAATCCCCACCGCGGCCGTGAACAGGGCGATGGGCGAGAGCCAATAGAGGGCCTTGTCCACGTGGGCCGGGGTGACGTCTTCCTTGAACAAGAACTTCACGCCATCGGCAATCGGCTGCCCCAAGCCGAACAAGCGGATCCGCGTCAACGGGATGCCGACGCGGTTCGGCCCGCGCCGATCCTGAATCCACGCCGCCACCCGGCGCTCGGCGAGCACCAGGTACGCTGCCGCCGTCATCAGCCCGCCCAAGAGGATCGCGATCTTGATCAGGGCCTCGAGGATTTCGCGCGTCATGGGGTTACCGCGTCTGTTCGGCTCCCTTGCCCGCCGGACGGGAAAGGGGAGCGTCGTGCTAGACCGATGCCAAGAGGTTCACCTTCAAATTCACGCCGACGTCGGGAATCGTCCCTCCGGCCACGTGGAAGTAGCCGATCTCGGCCGCCAATTCGCTGAGGACCTGCCGGGCTTGATACAGCCCCGGCCGGCCGAGCAGTTCCCAGAACACGCTTCCTTCGGGCCGGACGCCGCGCGGCGGCCGGACAGCCCAGCGCACCGACTGCAAGTGGTCGTCGCGATTCACATAGGAGCCGTCGCGCTCCGCAAACGCGGCCGCCGGGAGCACATAGTCGGCCCGGTCGGCCAGCGGCGAAGCAAAGAGGTCCTGCACGACGAGCAATTCCTGCCCGGCCAGACGATCGGCCGTCGCCCGGTCGACCCAAGGCCGCTTGTAGCCGCCGGACACCCAAAGCCCGCGAATGCCGAGCGACGGAAGCTCGTCCAGGAACGCTTCCCACGCCGCGGCCCGGCCCATGAAACGCCACACGATGGCTTCCACGCCGCGGCGATTGGGGCATTTCTCCGCGGCGATGGTGAATCCGCCGGGGAATCGTTCGTCCTCGCCGACGACGGGCACGTGGCCCAACACGATCGCGGCCTCGGGATCCACCCGGCGGGCGTACGTGGCGAGAAGATAGGCTTCCTCGACCGTCAGGAACGGCGACAGCACGACGCCCAGCCGGCCGGCGCGGCGCAGCCGCTCGTCCAGCTCCGGAATCAAGCCGGTCCAGTCCCGATCCGTCCAGCGGTCGCCCTTGCGCTGGCGCGGGCCGTGGAACCGCTGGTTGTGATGCACGTGAGGATAGTCGTAGCGCCCGTCGTTGCAAATCCACCAGCGATTCACCAGGGGGTTTTCCCGGGGCCGCACGCGCCACACGCGATCCTGGTTTTCGTCGATCCACGTCGAGCAACCCACGGAGCAGCCGGTGCAGACGCCGGCATGGGACTTCAGATACCAGACGCGCTGGCGGTAGAGGAAATCCTTGTCGCACAACGCGCCCACCGGGCAGAGGTCCACCACGTTGCCCGACAGCTTGTTGTTGAGCGGAAACTGCGGAAGCACGTCGATTTCCTCGTGGGCGCCTCGGTGGACCACAAGCAGCTCGCTCGTCCCGCTGATCTCGCGGCAGAACCGCACGCACCGGCTGCACAGGATGCAGCGGTCGACGAAGAGCGTGATCTCGGGGCCCACGTCGCGGCGGCGGCTGGTGAACGGCCGGATGTCGGCCCGACGCTGGTCCTGGCCATACGCGAAGTGGTAGTCCTGCAACCGGCATTCGCCGGCCTTGTCGCAGATGGGGCAATCGATCGGGTGGCGCAGCAGCAGGTCTTCTTCGACCATGGCCCGGGCGCGCTGGACCTTCTCGCTGTCGGTCACCAGCACGACCCCGTCGCGGACCGGCGTGTTGCAGGCCGGAACCAGACGAGGCAACATGCTGATCTGGCCGGTCTTCGGGTCCCGCATCCCCACCTCCACCAGGCACATCCGGCAACTGCCAACCACCGAAAGGCCGGGATGCCAGCAGTAGTGCGGGATTTCGATCCCCAAGCGGCGGGCCGCCTCGATCCCGTTGAGGCGCTCGTTGTCGCCAAGCTCAAGCTCGCGTCCATCGATCCAGGCGGTGGGCATGGGAACCTGTGGTCGGGCGATGATAGTGGACAAATCCAAACGGCGCGGTTGACGATTCCATGCTTCGCTTTGCGCAACGCCCCGGGGTTGGGGCTATGCCGGGTTCTCGGCCAGCGCCGGGACCGGCCCCGTCGCCGCGTATCCTTGCGGATTCGTGCGGCGGATGAAATCCTCGAACTCCTGGCGGAATTTGCGGATCGCGGTCTTGATGGGCCAGGCCGCGCCGTCGGCCAGGCCGCAGATCGTCGTCCCGGGAATAATCCCGATCGAGTCGGCGATCTCCAACAACAGATCGAGGTCCTTCAGGCGTCCGCGCCCCGCCTTGATCCTTTGGATCATGCTCAGGGCCCAATGCGTTCCTTCGCGGCAGGGCGTGCACTGGCCGCAGCTTTCGTGGGCGAAGAAACGGCAACTGTTGTGAAGGAAATCGATCATGCTGTACGTCTCGTCGAACACGATGACCCCCGCCGTTCCAAGGCCAAGGCAACCGGCTCGGACAGGGCCGTCGAAATCCAGCGGGGTGTCCAGTTCCTCGGCGGCCAACAGCCCGGTGCTCAATCCGCCGGGCACCGCCGCCTTGGCCTTGCGGTTCTTCCACACCCCCCCGCCAAACCGCTCGATCACCTCCCGGCACGGCAGCCCGAGCGGACCCTCGTAGCAGCCCGGTCGATTCACGTGCCCGCTCAAGCAGTAAAGCTTCGGCCCCAAGCTGCCTGGATCGCGGGGATCGTGGGGGTTGGGCGGGACGCCGATCGAACGGAACCAATCCACGCCGCGGTCGAGGATGTGGGTGACGCAAGCCAGGGTCTCCACATTGTTGACGACCGTGGGCTTTCGGAAAAGGCCTTCCACGGCGGGGAAGGGAGGCTTGATCCGCGGCCACGCCCGTTTCCCCTCCAGGCTCTCGATCAAACCCGTCTCTTCTCCGCACACGTAGGCCGCGGCCCCGCGATGGACATACATGTCCAGCGAGAAGTCGCTGCCCAGGATGTTCCTGCCCAGCAGCCCGGCGGCATAGCACTCGTCGATCGCCGCCTGCAATCGTCGGAAGCTCAGCGGGTACTCGAATCGCAGATAGATGTAGGCCGTGCTCGCCCCCGTGGCGTAGCAACTGAGGATCGTCCCCTCGATGACCTGATGCGGATCCCCTTCCATGAGCACGCGGTTGGAAAAGGTGCCCGGCTCGCTCTCGTCGGCGTTGACGCAGAGGTAGCGGGGACCGGGATGGTCCGCCGGCAGAAACGACCATTTCAACCCCGTCAGGAACCCCGCCCCGCCCCGACCGCGCAGGCCGCTCGCCCGGACCATGGCCGCCACCTCGGCCGGCGAATGCTCTTTCAGCACGCGGCGCAGGGTGCGGTAGCCGCCCTGGGCCTCATAGCCCTTGAGCGTCTCGATGTCCGGTTTGCAGAGGTTGGCCAAGAGAACCGGTTCGTAGTCAGGCACGGCGTTCGGGTTCTGGGTTCGATTCTCAGGGTTGGGGTTATCTGACGCGGGAAATCTCGAGCGAACGGCCGCAGTAGCGGATGGCTCCTTCTTTCCGCATCGGAGTCAAGGCCCAGGACGTAACCGTTCACACGTCCGCGACGGGCTCATTTTTCGGGCGGTTTCGGACCGAAAAAAACGCCTGTCTCTCTCCCGGCCTCGCGGACCACCTCATTTTCACAGGCTTCGCCGCGAAAATCGGGTCGGTGCCCGTGAACGGCTACCTCGGGCGGGCCGCGCCGTCTAGCGAGTCCAGCGTCTCCAAAAAGGCGTCGATCTTGTCCCTCGTCAGGTTCTTCCAAAGCACGTCGTTGGCCAGCATGGCCGGGGCGAAATCGCACGCGCCGAGACATTCGGCGAAGTCCAGGCTCACGCGCCCGTCGGCCGTGGTTTCGCCCGGACGGATGCCCAGCCGTTGGCACAGGTATTCCAGGATTTCTTCGCCGCCGCGCGCGGCGCAACTGATCGATCGGCACACCCACGCCCGCACCCGGCCTTGAGGCCGGTCCTGCTTGAACAACCCGTAGAACGACAGCGTGTCGTACACCTCGGTGGGGGCAATCTCGAGGAGTTGGGCGATTTCGACGACGGCCTCGGGCGGGACGTAACCGAGTTGCTCGTTGACCACGTGCAGCGCCGGCAGGATTACCGCCCGGCGGCTCGGGTAGCGGGGGAAATACTCGCGAATTGCGGCGAGGATCTTTGGGGTCAAGACGGGCTCGGCCGCGGCGGCCCTGGTCTCGGCGGATCCGGAAGCTTCGTGCGTCATCGATCCAACTCCGCGGCGATCACGTTCAGGCTGCTCAGCACGGCCACCACGTCGCTGAGCGTGTGGCCGCGAATCAGGTGGGGGAACAGCGCGAAGTGGACGAACGAGGGCGGCCGGCAGCGTGCCCGGTACGCCGTGTCCGTCCCATCGCCTACAATGTAAAACCCCAATTCCCCGTTGGGCGACTCGGTCGCCGAGTAGACCTCTTCGCACGGCGTCGGGAAACCCCGGTTGCTCATCGTCAATTCGAAGTGGGAAATCAAACCCTCGATCGTGGTGAACACCTGCCGTTTGTCAGGCAGGGCCACGCGCTCGGCAATCCCCACGTTGACCGGTCCCGCCGGAAGGTTCTCCACCGCCTGCTCGATGATCTTCATGCTCTCCCGCATTTCCGCCATGCGGACCAGGAAACGAGCGTAGCAGTCGCCGGCCGTGGCGCAGCAGACCTTGAAGTCGAAGTCCCGGTAGGCCAGGTAGGGTTCGTCCTTGCGGAGGTCGCGGGTCACGCCGCTTGCCCGGGCAATCGGGCCGGTCACCGAGCGGTTGATCGCCTCTTCCTTGGTCAACACGCCGATCCCCTTGGTGCGATCGACAAAGATCCGGTTGCGGTTCAACAGCCGCTCCATGTCGTCGAGCACCTTGGGCAGTCCGCGGAGGAATTCTCGAATCATCTCGATGGCCTTCGGCGAGGCGTCGTTCATCAGCCCCCCCACCCGCGTGTAACTGTTGGTGAACCGAGCGCCGCAGAGGGCCTCGAAGATCGAATAGATCTGCTCGCGGGGATTGAAGGCGTAAATGAAGAACGTGAACGCGCCGGTGTCGAGCCCCGCCGCGCCGTTGCAAAGCAGGTGGTCGCTGATGCGGGCCAGTTCGGCGATGATCACGCGGAGATACTGGCATCGCGGCGGGACCTCGATTCCCAGCAGCTTCTCGACCGCCAGGTGCCAGGCCACGTTGTTGGCCATCGGCGAGATATAGTTCATCCGGTCGGTCACCGTGACGTACTGGTTGAAGTCCAGATGCTCGCCGATCTTCTCGAAGCCCGAGTGGAGATAGCCGATGTCGGGCACGGCGTCCACCACCCGCTCGCCCTCCAGGGTCAGCAACAGCCGCAGCGTCGTGTGGGTGGCCGGGTGCTGCGGTCCGAAGTTCATCGTCCACAGGTATTCCTGGGGAACGCCCTCCGGCAGGCTCTCGCTCAGCGTGGTTCGCGTCAGGGGCATGGGCGGCGACTCACTGCTCCGCTCTGGTAATGACCGGGAAATTGTGCCTCTCGCCAAGTCCTTGCAAGGGATAATCCTTGCGCAGGGGGTGGGCGGTGAATTCCTCGGGCAGGACGATGCGCCGCAAGTCCGGGTGTCCCTCGAAACGTATCCCGAACAAGTCCCAAACCTCCCGCTCCAGCCAATTCGCGCCCTCCCAAAGCGGAACCACAGAAGGGACCGTCGGATCGGGATCGTTCACAAAGCACCGCACCGTGATCCGCTCGTTGGTCCGGGTGTTGGCCAGCAGATAGACCAAACCGAATCGATCCGTCGCCTCGCGATAATGCAGATAGTCGACGCACGTCACGTCGACCAGCAAGTCGAAACCGAAGTCCCGCTTCAGCTTCTCCAACACCTGGTACACGACGGCGCGCGGGGCCACCACCCGCGTCTGGCCGCGAAATTCGCTGACCGCCAACTCGGGAAAAACGCCTTTCAGCGCGGCGATGGTGGCAGGATCGGTCGTGGGCATGGATCAGGCCTTCATCACGTCGAAGCAACCATCCCGGCGCAAGGGACGCTCGAAGCGTCGTTGGATCCCCGCGGTTTTCCCGGGCAAGTCTGGCCCAACCAGCTCGCCCCGAGGCGGCTCGGTTTGTTCATTCCGCATCCTTGCCCGCTCCCCGGCCCTTTTCACGCAGGGCAAGCACCGGCTGCTGCCGTTTGGGGTCCGCGAACTCGCGGCCGAACACGGTGCCCTGACGCTGGATCTTCTCCTGAAGGTCGATGATCGATTGAATGAGTTGCTCCGGCCGGGGCGGGCAGCCAGGGACGTACATGTCGACGGGAATGAAGCGGTCAATGCCTTGGACCACGCAGTAGGTGTCGAAGACCCCTCCGGTCGAGGCGCAAGCCCCCATCGATATGCACCACTTCGGTTCGTGCATTTGGAGCCAGATCCGCTGGAGCACTGGCAGCATCTTCATCACCACCCGGCCGGCGACGATCATCAAGTCGCACTGGCGCGGACTGAAGCGAAACACCTCGGCGCCGAAGCGGGCCACGTCGTGGCGGCTGGCCCCCGTGGCCATCAATTCGATCCCGCAACACGCGGTCGCAAACGGCATCGGCCACAGGCTGTTCTTGCGGCACCAGCTCACCAGGGCGTCGAGCCTGGTGACTACGACGTTGTCCGGCAGATCTACCGCCACCGAAACACCCCTTTTTTCCAGTCGTAGACGTAGCCAAGCGTCAGCAAGACGAGGAACACCATGCCCCCGCAAAACGCCAGCGGCGCCGCCGTTGCGGCCTCGGTCCCGCCCGACGCTTGACCGGCTGCCTTCGAGCCAATCACCACCGCCCAAGGATACAAAAAGAGCATCTCGACATCGAAAACCAGAAAGGCGATCGCCAAGAGATGGAAGCGCACGTCGAACCGTCGCCGCGTGTCGTGGACGGGATCCATCCCGCTCTCGTAAGGCATGCGCTTGACGCGGCCCGGCCGGTGAGGGCTCATGAGCACGCCAATGCCCGCCAAAATGCAGCCGAGCACCAGCGTCAACACAATCAGAAGCAGAATCGGAAGCACGCCGTGGTGCATCGCCCGCCTCCTACTCGACGCCCCAATCCCTTACCATAGCGTTTGGCGACCAACGCCCCGTTTGCCGGGCCGACCAGGAAGAACGGCAAACCAAGTCGCTCAAAAAGACGAATAACCCTTTCGAGGTAAGGGAATTGTACGAAAGTGCCTGGCGACCGTCAATCAGGCCGATCAAGCGCAAAAAACAGCCCTCCGTAGGCGGGGCAGGGACCTACGAAGGGCAAAGGCGAGGGGCAAAACCCCTCGCACATCGCTGATTATCGTCTAACGGAAATCAATCCTCAACCCCACCTTCAGGGAGAATGGGCAATTTTATTGGCTTGAGTCAATCTGGGTGGGTCCGGAATAGCACGTCGTATACACCGAGTAGCCACGTTTTCGAAAGCGGGGAATCGCCCAACCGGTCCGCTGCGGAGCTCATTCGAGGCACCTATGGTTCACAATCCAGGGCGGGTGCCATCTCGCTTTGCGACCGCTGGACTTGTGTCGTCCCTTTCATCGATGTATCCAAACCCATCATCCGAGTGGATTAGCCCCAGAAACCCGTGGAGGCCGGCATGTTGAGTCCCGCCAAACTTCTGGCCGAGTTGGTCGCGATACCGAGTGTGAACCCGATGGGCAGGCCGCGCGACAATGTCGAGCCGCCCGAGGCCCGATTGACGGACCACCTCGAACGCCTCTTGAACCGTCTGGGCATTCCAGCGGTGCGCCAAACGGCCGAGCCGAACCGCGACAACCTCCTCGCGCTGATCGGCGGTCCGTCGGGCGATGCCCAGCGGCCGCTTATCCTCCTCGAAGCGCATCAGGACACGGTGCCGGTCGACGGCATGACCATTCCACCTTTTGCCGCGGAAATACGGCAGGGGCGGCTGTACGGTCGCGGCGCGTGCGACGTGAAAGGGGGGATGGCCGCCATGCTGGTTGCCGTGGCGAGGTTGCACGGCGAAAGCCCCAAGAACATGCCTGCGATCCTCCTGGCCTTCACAGTGAATGAAGAGTACGGCTTCACCGGCGCCCGGGCGCTGGCCGAGTCTTGGAATCGCCCAAACAAGCCGGGCACGAACCAAGGCACGGGCGAGGCCCCCAGCGCACTGGTTCGTTCCCCCAAACCAGGTTCCTCGCCCACGCACCACGCCCGCCTGCCCGACTATGCCATCGTGGCCGAGCCCACGGAGTTGCAAGTCGTTGTCGCGCACAAGGGGGTGGTTCGCTGGCGTTGCCGCGCAAGAGGCAGGGCCGCGCATAGCGCGGTGCCCAGCGCGGGCGAAAACGCAATCTATCGCATGGCGCGAGCGCTTGGGGCGATCGAGCGCTACGCGCAAGAGTTGTCGGGCAGCGGGGGATCGCACCCGCTGTGCGGGCCAGCCACGCTCAGCGTTGGCACGATTTCCGGCGGCGTGAGCGTGAACACCGTGCCCGACGCCTGCACGATCGAAATCGACCGCCGTCTGGTGCCCGGCGAAAGCCATGAGGCCGCACGGCGGGACCTCATCGAATACGTCGAACGCGAAACGGGCCTCGGCCCGGCCCTCGAGCATGAGCCGCCGTTCATGGTTGCAGGGGCACTGCCCGACGATCGCAATGGACCGCTAGCCACGCGTCTGATTGCGGCGGCGTCGGAAGCGGCGGTTTCCAGCCGGGCGACCGGGGTTCCCTACGGAACCGACGCCGCGGCTTTCGCCGCCGCTGGCGTTCCGACCGTGGTTTTCGGTCCGGGGTCCATCGCTCAGGCCCACACGGCCGACGAATGGGTCGCGCTGGATCAAGTCGAGAAGGCCGCGGAAATCTACTACCGCTTCCTGAAGTCGTTTTGTTAACGCCCGGTGGCCGCCATTCTCGCAGGTCGGAAGTTTGCACCCCTTGCCACAGGGACCCCGCGGAGGCCCCCGCTATCGCGAGGCCGTGAGGACCCCGCGTCTGCCTCCGCGCGACCGGTTCGCAGGCCGGGGACCGGCACATTTTTCAGGCCGGTTCGGACCGAAAAACGTGCCTGACTCGTTGGCGGCAAAAGGGGACGGTCCCACGATCGCGGAATTAGCCGCGAACATCGGGACAGGCCTCGTGAACGGCGACCCCTCTCCTGACGGCTTCCCGCGGTTCAAAACACATCGAGGATGAAGTGGTGGCCCATGTGGTACCGTTGCCCTTCGGGCAGGAAGTTCATCCACTTCGTGTTGTACACTGGGATGCGCATTTCCGGCGGGTAGCGGAAATAGAGATCTTCGGAGCTGCGGTAATAGTCCGAACCCCAGAAGTTTTGCGGATAGTAGACGTAAGGATAGTGGTAGAAGCGGTTCCAATCCTGCGTCGTGTAGGCCCTGCCCCATTGACGCCCGAAAGCCTGTTCGGCTTGGGCGGCGACGGAGGTCAAGGCGATCAGTACGGCTGCCAGGAGCAGCACGAATACGGTCCGGCGGTTCATAATCCCCCCCAATCCGGTGAGTTATCGGGCGACTTGCGCTCGCCCCATCGTCCTGTCCGTGGCAATCTGGGCCAGCCACGAGCGATCCGATGCGAGACTTCGGTTTGCTATAATGTTTGCATCGGCAACGCCCGGCAATCGCATTGAAGGATTATCTCCTACAGCCGATTCGACCAGCACGCACGCGCGAGCAATGCGCACTGTTGCGATAAACATCCGTTGCTGGAAAAAAATGTTTTTCATCTGAACCAACTTCGTATAGACTCGTACTAAAGCGCGCCCATCATGGGCGCATTGGGCTTTTCATCATCCATCGTGTTGTGGCGTTCCGTCGCCTGGATTCTTCCGGACGGCACGTGGTCAATAGCCGTAAAACTAGATATGTTCGAGGTTTGCACTAAATGGCCTGTAGTTGGGCTTTGGACGGCTGGCATGGCCGCGTCCTGGAAAGCCAGGACGATGACCAGCGGGGGGGAGGGGTAAGTCGTCGCCGGGGATCAGATTTCGTCTTCATCTTGTCGCTGATAGCGTTCCAACTGATCCTCGTCGCCTCGGCCTGGTCGCAATCGCTTCCCTCAATCGAGGCAAAGGCGCCGCCCTTTTCACTGGTGGCTACCCGGCTGCCGGTTGGCAATGGCAGCGACAAGCTTGAGACCATAGCCTCGGGGACGCTTCGGGCGCCCTGGGGGGATGGTGCGAGCCTGGTTCTGTTCTCTGGTCCGGGTCGGCCGGCCCGCTTGCTCGCGCCGGGTTTCCACAGTTCCGCGGATCCTGATGTCTCGTTTGACGGGAAACGCGTCCTTTTTGCCGGCAAGCGAAACGCCTCGGATCGGTGGGCGATTTACGAGGCCACCGTGGCCAGCGGCGAAATCCGCCGGATTACCGATCGCAGGGGCGATTGTCGCTCGCCGTGCTACCAGGGGTCGATGTACACCATCACGGAAGAGGCCCCGTGGCGCCAAATCACGTTTGTCGAGACCGACGGCCGGACGGTCAACGAGTTCGGCGTTGGCGGCGCCAGCGCGATCTACTCCTGCAAGCTCGACGGAAGCTTTGTCCAGCGTTTGACTTACAATCTTTCCAGCGACTACGATCCCGTGATCATGCCCGACGGCCGGCTGGTGTTTGCCTCGTGGCAGCGGTCTGGCTGGCACCACGGGCCCCTGGGCCGAATCACCTTGTTGGGGATCAACACGGACGGCATCGACTTCGCCCCGTTCTGTGGCGAGGTCGGACGGCGGATCAAGCAAATGCCGTGCGTCACCACGCGAGGGTTGGCGGTTTTCGTGGAAGCCGACTCCGTGGCCTGGGATGGGGCGGGGCAGCTTTCCTGCGTGTCGCTGCGGCGGCCGTTGCACTCGTATCGGTCGATCACCCGGGCCGACGAAGGCCTGTTTCACTCACCATCGCCGTTGCCGGACGGCCGCATCCTGGTGTCCCGCCGTCCGGCGGATGGCTCGGCGCCGCACGCGGTATGTAGCCTGGATCCGGAAACCAAACGGCTGGAGGTCGTTCTTGAGGAAGCCGGCTGCCACTGGCTTCAGGCCAAAGTCGTGGCCCCGCGCGAGGAACCTGATGGTCGTTCCAGCGTCCTGACGCCCGAAGACCCCTTGGGCAAGTTCTATTGCCTCGACGTCTACCAGACTGATTTGAAGGACCCGAAATGGATGCCGCGGGGATGCGTGAAGAAGGTCCGGGTTGTCGAGGGCGTTCCCCGCGGGCCGGGCGATCCTTCGACCCCGGCTTCGGTCCCGCAACTCGCCGCGCGGCGAATCCTCGGCGAAACGTCCCTGGCCGCCGACGGATCGTTCAACATCGAAGTTCCTGCCAATCTGCCGATTCAGCTTCAGTTGTTGGACGACAAGGGCATGGCCCTGCGAAGCTGTGGTTGGATCTGGACCCGCAACCACGCCGCCCAGGGGTGCATCGGCTGCCACGAGGATCCGGAGCTGACCCCGATCAATCGGGTGGCGGACGCGGTGGCGGCCGATTCCGTGCCGCTTCACCCGCCGGTGGAGCGGCGGCAATCCGTCGATTTCCGCCGCGACGTGATGCCCATGATCGCCAAGAAGTGCGCGGGTTGTCACGCAGCGGACGGAAGTCCGCCGCGTCTGGACGGGGGTTCGACGGGGGCGGAGGGCGTGTACGCCGCGCTTTTGGCGCGGGAGGAAGCAAGCGGGGCCGGGCCGCGCTGGAAGTACGTCTATCCCGGCCAGGCTCGCACCAGCCCGCTGGTCTGGCATCTGGTGGGCGCCAACACGTCGCGTCCATGGGACGGTCCCGCGGCCCGGCAGCCGGTCAAGCCGATTCCCGCGGACAAGGCGCCGGCGCTTTCCGCGGAGGAAATGGACCTGTTGGTGCGGTGGATCGATTTGGGGGCGCGTTGGCAAAGCGATTAGTCCTTTTCCAGCGAGGCATGGCCGGGCCGGGAGCATTCGCCCGTCGGAGGTCAGGGTGATCCCGGGCCAGGCAAAGCCTGGCTCGGCCGATTTCGCGAGGGTTTTTCGATGAGATGGGTTGCGTTGACCGCCGGTATCGTCGTCGCTCAGGCCTCGCTCAGTGCGGCGGACGAGTTGCCCTTGCCCGTGTTCTCCGAAGTGACCGAGAAGGCCGGGATTCACTTCGTCCATAGCGTCGGCGACTCGAAGATGAACAACATCGTCGAGGGAACCGGGGCGGGCTGCATGTTCTTCGACTACGACGGCGATGGGTGGCTGGACATTTTTCTGGTCACCGGCCGCTACCACGAGGATGTGAGCGACAACACCGGCCGCAAGCTTCGAGGGAAGTGTTTCAACAGGCTGTACCGGAACAACCGCGACGGCACGTTCACCGATGTGACCGAGAAGGCCGGCGTGGGCGGCAAGCATTACAGCAGCGGCTGCTCGGCCGCCGATTACGACGGCGACGGCGATCTGGACCTCTACGTGCTCAATTACGGGCCCAACGAACTGTATCGCAACAACGGCGACGGCACGTTCACCGACGTGTCGCAGGCGTCGGGCCTGGCCGATCCGCGATGGAGTCTGGCGGCGGGTTGGTTCGACTACAATGGCGACGGCAAGCTGGACGTCTACGTGGTCAACTATCTCGAATACGACAAGGGGGAGTTCCGATCGTATTATCCGGCGGCCGGCTATCCCGGCCCGTTGAGCTACAAGTCCCAACCCGACGCCCTCTACCGCAACAACGGCGATGGGACGTTCACCGACGTGAGCAAGGAGGCGGGGATCATCGATCCGGACGGCCGGGGAATGAGCTTGGCCATCGCCGATTTCGACAACGACGGCAAGCTGGACATCTACGTGACCAACGACGCCTCGGCGAACTTCTACTTCCGCAATCTGGGAGGGGGTAAGTTCGCCGAGGAAGGGCTGGTGCGGGGGTTGGCGTTTGGGCAGGGCGGGCAGGACGTGGCCTCCATGGGGCCGGTGGTCGGCGACGTGGACCACGACGGCCGCCTCGACGTCTTCGTCCCGGCCATCCGCTATGGCTCGCTGCACGTGAACCGCGGGGCGTTCTTCGAGGACATGACCGACCCGATGAATCTGGCGGTGATCTGCGGCCAATACACGGGCTGGGGCGCGGCCCTGTTCGATTTCGACAACGATGGCTTCGTGGACATTTTCCAGGCCAACGGCGACGCGCATCACGAACACATCGAGGAAGCCATTTTGGTCCGCAACAACGGGCAAGGCCGGTTCATCGACGTGGCGCGGCAGTGCGGCGAGTGCCTGAATCGCAAGTGCGTCAGCCGCGGGGTGGCCGTCGGTGATTACGACAACGATGGCGACCTCGACATCCTGGTGAACAACTTGAACGACGCCCCGCGGCTGTTGCGCAACGACGGCGGCAACCGCAATCACTGGCTGACGGTGATCGCCCGGCTGCCGAACGGGAAGTCGAACGCCGTGGGGGCGAGGGTGAGCGTGACGGCCGGAGGGGTCACCCAGTTCCACCACATGGGGGCAACCCAGGGATACCTCTCGCAATTCGATCCCCGGGTCCATTTCGGCCTCGGGAAGGCGACCCATGCCGACCGGGTGGAGATCCGCTGGATGAACGGGAAGACCACCGTTCTGAAGGACGTGCCGGCCAACCAGTTCCTCCAGGTCGTGCAACCGTCCGATTGAGTGGAGCGAAGACGATGATGTCTCCTGTGCTTCTCTCTTCCTTTTCCCGGCCCTTCGGAAGTTCGCGGGTCCGCGCGCCGCTGCTTTTGGCCATGCTGCTTGCGCTGGCCCAACCCCTTTTCGCCCAGCGGCGCCAGCCGGTTTACGTCGGCGCGCAGGCGTGCGCCCCGTGCCACGAGGGGAAACACATGGGCGACCAGTTCACGCGGTGGTACTTGTCGAAGCACGCCACGGCGTACACGAGCCTCTCCAAGCCCGAGGCGAAGGAAATCGCCCGGCTGAGCGGCATTCCCATGGATCCGCAGAAGTCGGCCATGTGCCTGGGTTGCCACGCGACGGGCGCCGAGGCCGAGGATTGGGAAAAAGACGACACCTTCTCGGAGAAGGAAGGCGTTTCGTGCGAGAAGTGCCACGGTCCGGGCAGCGAGTACATGGACGCCCGCATCATGGTCAGCCGCGAGGCGTCGGTCAAGGCAGGTTTGATCATGCCCACGCGCGAGCACTGCATGATGTGCCACAAGGAGAAGGGCTCGCACACCCGCGTCCTCAAACGCCCGCCGTTGGACATGGAGAAAGCCTGGAACGAGATCGCCCATCCCACGCCCGAGAATTGGTACGAGAAACGCATCGAGCCGCCCCCGCCGCCAAGGACTTCCGAAGCGGTGAAGACCTCGGGAATCGCCGAGGCCGAGCCGACGGCCAGGCCGTCCGGAGCGCCTTCGGGCCCGAAGTACACGGGGACGGCGGCCTGCGCCGAATGCCACACCGGCGCCGACTCGGGGTTTCAGTTCAGTCGCTGGCGCGACAGCAAGCACGCCCGGGCCTACGCCGACCTGGGCACGCCCCGCGGCTACGCGATCGCCAAGGAAATGAAGATCGAAGGCGACCCGCAAACCAGCATCGCCTGCCTGAAGTGCCACGCCACCGCCTATTCGTATCCCTCGGCTGGCGTCCAGGAACGCTATTCGGTTCACGAGGGGGTCGGTTGCGAGGCGTGCCATGGACCCGGCAGCGAGTACTCGCCGGAAGCCGTGATGAAAGACAAGGCGCAGGCCCATGCGGCCGGCCTGCGGAAGATCACCGCGGAAACCTGCGCGGTCTGCCACGCCAACGCCCACGGCAAGCCGTTCGACTATGACAAGGCGTTGGCCGAGATCGCCCACCCCACCCGACTTCCCCCGCCGCCCGAGGAAATCCGATACAAGACGCCGCTGAATCTAGCCTTGCGGCCTGGCGGGCGGGAAATCTACGTGACGTGCGAGGCCGCCTACTCGGTGATCGTCGTGGATCCCGCCGCGCGCCGCAAGGTCGCCGAGATTCCCGTGGGCGGCCAGCCCATGGCCGTGACTTTCCATCCCGGCGGCAAACTCGCCTACGTGAGCAATCGGCTCGACGACTCGGTTTCCGTGGTGGACGCGGATGCCCGCAAGGTGGTCGCCACCATTCCCGTCGGCGACGAGCCGCACGGGCTGTTGACCGACCGGTCGGGCAAGTATTTGTACGTCTTGAACACCTCCTCGGACGACATTTCCGTGATCGACACGGCGACGTTGGCCGAGGTGAAACGGCTGGAGGCGGGTCGCGGGCCGTGGTCGCTGGCTCTCTCGCCCGACGGTTCCCGGCTCCTGGCCACGAACATGTTCTCCCGCTTCGTCCCCTATCGCAAGCCTTCGGTCTCCGAAGTCACGGTCATCGAAGCGGATCGGGCCATGGTCGTGGACCGGATCGTCGTACCCGACACGAATCTCGTGCAGGGCGTGGCCTGGCACCCCAGCGGCAAGTACGCCCTGGTGACGATGCTGCGCACGAAGAACCTCGTGCCCATGACCCGGATGATGCAGGGTTGGACGGTCACCAACGGTCTGGGCATCCTTTGGGCCGACGGCCGGGTGGACCAGGTGCTGTTGGATGAGCCGGGCGTCAGTTTCCCCGATCCGATTGGCGTGGACATCACCCCCGACGGCCGCTACGCGCTGGTGACGAGTTCGGGATCGGATCGGGTGGCGGTGGTCGATCTGACCAGGCTCGTGGCGATGCTGGAGGCCGCCGACCCGAAGGAGCGCAGCGAGGTCTTTCCCAACCATTTGGGCAAGGCCACGGAGTTCGTCGTCGCGCACATCGCCACCAAGGACTGCCCTCGGGGCCTGATCATCATGCCGGACGGCAAGACGGCGTTCGTGGCCAGCTCGCTGGACGATTCGCTCACCGTGATCGACGTGGCGCAGCAAAAGGCCGTCGAGCGGATCGACCTCGGCGGCCCGAAGGAAATCACCAAGGTCCGCTACGGCGAACGGCTGTTCCATAGCGCGAAGGTGTCGTTCCGGCGGCAGTTGTCGTGCCACTCGTGCCATCCCGACGGCCACGTGGACGGGCTGACGTACGACATCGAGGAGGACGGGCCGGGCGGCGGCATCGGCAAGGACCCGGTCGACAACCGCACCTTGCGGGGCATCCTCGACACGGCCCCCTTCAAGTGGTCGGGGATCAACCCGAGCTTGTCGCGTCAATGCGGGCCGAGGCTGTCGGTGTTCTTCACCCGCCTCGCGCCGTTCACGCCCGAACAACTCGACGCCCTGGACACCTACATCTGCACCATTCCGCGGCCGCCGAACCGCTACCGGCCGGTGGGCGCCCCGTTGACCGACGCCCAGCGCCGCGGCCGGGCTGTCTTTTACCGGACCAAGAAGAACGACGGCACGCCGATCCCCAAGGAGCAGCAGTGCGCCACGTGCCACTTCCCCCCGCTTTACACGGACCGGAACATGCACGACGTGGGCTCGCGGGGCCCGTTCGACTCGCACAGCAAGTTCGACGCCCCGCACCTGAACAACATCTACGACTCGGCCCCGTACCTCCACGACGGCAAGGCCGCCACCCTGGAGGAGATCTGGACGGTCTACAACCCCTACGACACCCACGGGGTGACCAACGACATGACCAAGGACCAGTTGAACGACTTGATCGAGTATCTCAAGACCCTTTAGACGCCAGGTATGGTCTTCGTAATGATAGGAGTCACCGTATGAAACGTAATCGCAACGTTAGGCGGGGCTTCACGCTGGTGGAGCTCCTGGTGGTGATTGCCATCATTGGCATCCTCATCGCGCTGCTGCTTCCGGCCGTCCAGGCGGCGCGCGAAGCAGCCCGGCGCAACCAATGCCTGAACAATCTCAAACAATTGGGACTGGCATTGCACAACTACATGAACGCCGTGGGCGCCCTCCCGCCGGCCTGCATCTTGAAAGTGGGCCAGGTTTCCGACACGTTTTCGGCCCAGGCCCGCATTCTGCCCTACATCGAGCAGACGAACCTTCAGAACCTCATCGACTGGCGCTTGAGCTGGAGTCTCCAGCCCAACGTCGCCCGGACGCGGGTCCCGACCTTCCTTTGCCCCAGCGAAATCAACGACCGCCCCGCCGTGCACCAATCGATGACCCATTACCCGATCAACTACGGCGTCAACTCGGGCACGTGGTTCCAGTGGGATCCGGTCACGAATCGGCACGGGGACGGCGCTTTTCTGGTCAACCGGGCGCGGAACTCGGCGGATTTCACCGACGGCATGAGCAACACGTTGGGCATGGCCGAGGTCAAGGCGTTTCAGGCCGCCTTGATCGACGGAGGCAACGCCACCTCGCCCAACATCCCTCCCCCATCGACTCCCGCCGAGGTCGTAGCGTACGGCGGCAACTTCACGCCGGACTTCGGCCACACGCAGTGGGTCAACGGGCTGATCATCCACACCGGCTTCACCACCACGTTTCCGCCGAATACCTTCGTTCCTTACGTGCATACCGACGGCCGGACCTACGACGTGGATTTCACGTCCATCCGGCTCGGTTTCACGACCACGCTCTGCACGAACGTGGCGTTTGTGTCGCGAAGCTACCACCCTGGGGTGGTCAATACGATGATGATGGACGGTTCCGGCCGGCCGGTCTCCAGCACGATTGACCGGGCGACCTGGCGGGCCCTCGGCACGCCGTCGGGCGGCGAGGTGGTCCAGCAGTTCTAGCGTGTTTTCTCGGATCGATGGCAGCTTTGTCGGGGGGTGAGCATGGCCACGTTCCATCCGATTGCACCACGGAAGCGATTCCCCATCACGCCGGCACGGCATGGCGGGAAATCTCAAAAGTTTTCCGGCGTCCTGCAACGGTCCTGGGCGTGCGGGGCCGTTGTTTTGGGACTGTGGCTGGCGGCGGGGGCAGAAGCCCTTGGCCAGCCTGGAGTGAACGAGATGTTCATCAGTCCGCCTGACGTCTTTGTTCACGTCGAGCGGTTGGCGGGAGAGATCGAGTTGGTTCGGCGGGAGATGGGCGTCCCCAAGGACTCGCGGCCCGCCGTCGTCGTCAAGGGGGCGCAGCCCCGCGACAATTTCTTCCAGGGGCTCAATCTCTGCCGCAAGACGCAGCGTCTGTGCTTCGATCTGACGGGCGACGAAGGAACGTTTCCGCCGCCGACGCCCCAGCTCGAGGAGATCTCCCCCAACGATGTGTTCGCCGTCGTGGACGCCGCGCTGAAAAACGTCCGCCTTGTGAAGGAGCGGCTGGGCATCGCCGATCGGATTCAGGCCCCGGCCCGGGACGAAACCAAGACCCCTTCGGACGTGTTTCGAGGGATCGTCGCCGCGAGTCGGCAACTCAGCTTGATGCTTGACAACCGGCCGACGCCGACCGCGGTCTACGAGCAGCTTACCGACGCCGTCGGCACGGCCAATCGCGTCCTGGCGCGGTTCCCCGGCGCCGTCGCGCCGCTGGAGCCTGAGTATGAGCGGGCCAAGACGCCCGCCGACGTCCACGCCCGCCTGGCCCGCTGCGCCGGGGCGCTTCGCGAAGTCAGGAAAAAGCTTGGAGGCCCCCTATTGGAAATCGACTGGAGGCTGCCGCCCGAGCAGGTCGAGCCAAGCGATGTCTACGACCTTGCCACGCTGCTGGCGGCCGACTTGCGCTACCTCGAATCCCGGCTCCCGCGCGCCACAAGCTCCTTGGGCGTGATCGAGATGCCGCCGGGCCGCAAGCTGCCGGCGCACAATTATCAGCGCGCGGGCCTGCTCGAAGCCCAGCTCGCGGAGATCCTCAAACATCTCGAGGCGAAACCCGACTTGCTCAAACAGAAAGAATAGACAGAATACCCAAAGGGGTCGGGAGTCTTTTTCCATGTCGGCGGGAGATGTGTCCTTGTGCGATAATGATCGCTGCCGACATGGAAAAAGACTCCCGACCCGTTCCAGAGTACGGCCTTGGTAGAGTGTGTTTTTGAGGAAAGGGCCCTTATATGAAGTCGATCGAGAGATTCCTGGTGTTCGCGGCCATCGCGTTGGCGGCCGCGGCGGTCTTCTCGGCGCCGGCCTTGGGCGAGGACCCTCAGAAGCCCAAGCCCGCGGCGCCGCCCCAGTCCCCAGCCCCCAAACCGGCGGCGGACCACGAGCTTCCCTACGTTTACACCCATTGGAAGCATTTCACCACGGCCGACGGTCTGCCCAACGACCATATCTTCGCGGTGAAGGCCGACGGTCCGCGGGTGTGGGTAGGGACCGAGGACGGGCTGGCCTGTTACGACAAGCAGACGGGCAAGTTTCGCGTTTGGAAGGAGAAGGACGGGTTGCCGTGGAGAGTCGTCACGGCCATCGACGTGGACAAGAAGACCGGCGACGTCTGGCTCGGCCTCTTCGGCGGCGGACTGGCCCGGTTCAGCGGCGGGCGATTCGACCACTTCCACCAGCTTAACAGCGGCCTGGTGAACGACGTGGTGTACGGCGTGTGCATGGAAAACGACAACGTCTGGGCCGCCACCACGGCCGGGGCCAGCCGCTACAACACGAAAACCCGCCAGTGGACGATCTTCACCGAGAAAAACGCCCCCATGGAGGAAATCTGGAACTATGGCGTCTCGTACGACCAGGGCAAGGTGTATCTGGCCGTATGGGGCAGCGGCTGCCTGGAATACGACGTGGCGGTGGGCAACTCCGGCAAGGGCGATCCGTGGAAGGCCTACCTGGATCCCGACGGCGAGATGGAGATCGACCTGTACCGCGACGACGGGATCATCCACGTGATCGTCACCGGCGCCAGCCACGTCGAGGACGCCCTCTGGATTTCCACCTACTTCGGCACGTGCCGCTACGACGGAAGGCACTGGCGGGGCTTTTACGCCAAGGAGACGGGCCTGCCCAGCGATTTCACCAACAATCTCAAGGCCCGCAGCTCCAATGAATGCTATTTTGCCCACGACAAAGGATTGGGCGTGGTCGCCGACTTCCGCACCGACACCTTCGTGGCGTATACCCGCGATCCCAATACCCTGCGTGGAAAGGCCCGCGTCTACCGCAGCGGCCGTCTGCTGCGAGAGGTCGACATGGAAAGAAGCGTCCCCCACAACTTCCAGATTGCCGTGGAAGTGGACGGCAACGACATTTGGGCGGGGACCGGCAAGGGGTTGGGCTGGGGGATTGGCAAGGACTATTATCCCGGCGTCAAGGCGAACCCCGACTGGCTCCGCGAAAAGCACATCGCGGTCGCCTCGCCCCGGGAACGAAAATAACTCATCAGGAGACACGACGATGCGCGGTTTCATTGTTTCCTTCGCACTGCTCGCACTTTTCGCGGCGTCGGCGCAGGCCGACCCGGGAACCAGGCCCGCGAACCCGACCGCCTGGCATCCCCCGCTTGCCGTTGACGCCGAAACCCTGAGGATCCTGGAAGAGGTCAATTCGCTGAACCCCTACCAGGTTCCCAGACTGCCCTTGAAAAACGACGAGAACTACGCCCACACCTCGCGCGATCTCGAGCCTTTCCGGCACGTCACGCCGTACAAGCGGCACTTCCTGGAGCAGATGGAATACTACGGGGCGGGCCGGACGATTCCCGAGCCCGAGGACGTCAAGACGGTGAAGATCGGCTTCATCGGTCCGATCGAGCCGACGGTCTCCGTGGCCACCGGCGGCAAGAGCCACAACGAAGAGGTGATCGGCAAGAAGATGCTCCAAGGCTGCGTCCTGGCCATCGAGGAGGCCAACGCCCAAGGCGGCTACCTGCGGAGGAAGATCCCCTTCGAACTGGTCGTCAGCAACGACAATGGCCTTTGGGGCTCGTCGGGCAACGAGATCATCAAACAGGCCTACAAGGACCACGTCTGGGCGATCCTTGGCACGATCGACGGGGCCAACAGCCACATCGCCATCCGCGTCGCCTTGAAGGCCGAATTGCCCATGATGAACTCCGGCGACATGGATCCCACGTTCATCGAGACGAACATCCCCTGGGTCTTCCGCTGCGTGGGCGATGACCGGCAGATGAACTACCTGCTGGCCGACTATCTGTTCCGCAAATTGAAAATGAAGCGCGTGGGAATCATCCGCGCGAGCAACCGCTACGGACGTTTTGGAGTCCGCGAGATTCGCGATTCCGCGCGGCGACTGGGCCATCCCATCCCCATCGAAATGGCTTACCAGCTTGGGCAGCCTGACTTTTCCCTGCACCTCGACCGCATCCAGGCCGCCAAGGTCGACGCGGTGGTCCACTGGGGCAATGCCGACGACGGGGCGAGGATCCTCAACCAGATGCGGGCGCGGGGCATGAACCAGCCGTTCTTCGTCTGCGACCGCTGCGTTTCGCGAGACTTCGTGAAGATCGCCGGCAAGAACGCCGAAGGGGTCATCGGGTGCTATCCCTGGAACCCCGACCGCAAGGATCCCAAGCTCGACGCCTTCCGCGAGCGGTTCCAGAAGCGATTCGAAAGCGACGAGAAGTTCGGCAAGGACACGGAGGTGGAAACCTACTCCGCTCACGCCTACGACGGCATGAACATGCTGATCTGGGCGGTCCAAGTGGCGGGGCTGAACCGCGCCAAGATCCGCGACGTTCTGGCCTTCCGCACCCACCCGTGGCATGGCGTCACCGGCGACATCATTTTCAGCGCCGCGCTGGACGACATCGGCGAGGTGTATTTGGCCAAGTACGAGAACGGAAAGTGGCAGTACTTTTCGCGCGAGGACCTGGCCATTCCGCGCGGTCCGCAGCGCCCGCCCGGCGACCGCGGAGAACTGATCGCCAGCCCGCAAAACCCCTAGGCCAGGCGATGTTTTCCGTAGCCTTGCAGCCACCCTTCCCCAGGAGGCTAACGTGGCCCGGTGCACGACGTGGTTGGTCTTCCTGTGGTTAGGGTCGGTTGGCGCGGGGACCCTCGGCGCGGAACCGGGCGCCGCGCCGAGGAAGGCGAGCGAGGGCAGGGCGGCGTTTCATGACGGGCGCAAGCAGCCGTTGGAGTACGTCGGTCCGGGACGCGAGCAGGCCGAGCCAACCGACCTGGAAGAGGTTCGGATCGGCTATTTCGGTCCGGACGATCCCGGCCACGCCGAATTCGGCGACCTGTGGTCCGCGGCGCGCGTGGCCATCGACGAGGCCAATCGGCAGGGCGGCTATCGCGGCAAGCCCTTTCGCCTTGTCGCCCGATGGTCCGACAACCCCTGGACCGGCGGCGCGGCCCAGGCGACGCGCCTGGTGTATGGCGACGGGGTTTGGGCGATCGTGGGCGGGGTGGACGGCGCGACGACCCATCTGGCCGAGCAGATCGCGGCCAAGGCCCGTCTGGCGATCGTCAGCCCCGCAAGCACCGACCGCACCGCGAACTCGGCCTTCGTGCCGTGGATGTTCTCGTGCCTGCCGGGCGACGACGTGCTTGCGCCGCTTTTGGTCGAACGGCTGGCCGCCATCCAGGCGCAGGACGCCTTCGTGATCCTTGCCGCCGACGATCATGACGCGCGCGTCTTTCTCAGCCAATTGACCGCCGCGCTCCGCAAGCGGAGCTTCGCCCCCCGGCGACGATTTGTTTTCGCCGGGGCGACGGATTCCGCGCCGCTGGCCCAACAAACCGCCCGGGAGAACCCTCGCGCGGTGGTCGTCCTGGCCCCAGCCGAGGCCGGCGCGCGGTTGACGATCCAGCTCCGCGAGGCCGGCTATGGCGGGCCGATCCTCGCAGGCCCGTGGATGGGACGGCGGCGATTCATGGAGCTGGCGGCAGGCGCGGGCGGCGACCTGGTCTTTCCTCTGTTGTACGCCCCCGGCGAGCCGCCGACTCCCTTCGCCGCGGAATTCCGCCGCCGCGTGGGAAAACCGCCCGACTACGCCGCGGCAGCCGCCCACGACGCCGTGGCCCTGGTCGTCGCCGCGGTGCGCCGGGCGGGCCTCAATCGGGCCAAAATCGCCGACGCGATTCGGGCGTTGGCGCCTTGGGAGGGCGAATGCGGGCCGATCCGCTGGGACGCCCTCGGGGGCAATCTTCGGTCCGTTTCCCTGGGCGCCCTCCGCAACGGCTCGATTGCTCCCCTCCCCTGAAAAATGCTACACTCCAGCTTTGGTCCGCTGGGTTTGGCGATTGCCGTCTTGCGAGAAAGGACCGCCCATGATCGTTGCGCGACGCTTGCCCGTCGCCCTGGTTGGTTTGGCCATGCTCGCCGGCGCGTGTCTGGCGAACGACGCCGAAACGAGCCGTGATGCGGCCGGCGCTCGTTTGCCGCGAATCCGCGTCGCTCCGGACGGGCGCGGATTCACGACCGAGCAGGGCGCGCGATTTGTGCCGTTCGGCGTGAACTACTATCGGCCGGGAACCGGCTGGGCCCCGCAACTGTGGAAACAATTCGACGCGGCGGCCACGCGGCAGGACCTGGCCCGCATGAAATCGCTCGGCGTCAATTGCGTCCGCGTGTTTCTCACCTACGGCTCGTTTTTCACGGAGCCCCAGGCCCTCGCCCGCGACGGCCTGGACAAGTTCGACCGGTTCCTTGCGATGGCCGAGGAGGCAGGAATCTACGTCCATCCGACGGGCCCGGACCATTGGGAAACCCTGCCCAAGTGGGCCCAGGTCGACCGCACCGCCGATGAGCAAGTCCTCGCCGCGTTGGAAACCTTCTGGCGGTTGTTCGCCGGGCGGTATCGGGGCCGAACGGCCATCTTCGCTTACGATCTGCTGAACGAACCGTCCGTGGCCTGGGACAGCCCGGCCATGCAACCCAAATGGAACCGGTGGCTCGAGTCGCGCTACGGTTCGGCGGAGAAGACGGCCCAGGCGTGGGGCGTGCCCTTGGAAACGATCCGCTGGGGCCACCAGCCGCCGCCGGCGGCCGAAGACGCACCGGGAAGTCGGCAGTTGCTCGACTATCAGCATTTCCGGGAGAGTTTGGCCGACGACTGGACCCGGCGCCAGGCGGCGGCCATCCGGGCGGTGGATCCCCAGGCCCTGGTGACCGTGGGCTTGCTGCAAACCAGCGTGCCGGCCACCCCCGGCAACGCCCGCCACTATCCCGCCTTCCGGCCCCAGCGCCAGGCCGTGTTTCTCGATTTCATGGAGGTGCATTTCTATCCCGGCATGAGCCAGTACACCGCCGAGGCCGAGCAGCGCAACCTCGCCTACCTGGAAAGCGTCGTGCGCGAGGTGGCCTTGACCGGCAAGCCCGTCGTTGTGGCCGAATTCGGATGGTACGGAGGGGGATCGCTCACGATTCCCGGCGCGCATTACGCGCCCGTCAGCGAGGAACAGCAAGCACGCTGGTGCCGCAAGCTGATCGAGACCACCCGAGGTCTGGCCACCGGATGGCTCAACTGGGGGTTTTATGACCATCCCGAGGCCAGGGACATTTCCCAGCGGACGGGTCTGTTGACCAGCGACGGCAAGCCCAAGGCCTGGGCAGCCGAGTTCCAGAAGCTAGCCAAGGAACTGGAAGGCAAGAGCTTCGCGCCGCCGACGCTCGGTCCTCGCCCAGCCCTGGACTGGGACGCCTGCTTGACCAGCTCCGGCGCTCGACGCAAGTTCCGCGAACAGTACGACGAGGCTTTCCGGGCCGATCGTCGCGGCCCGTGACGAGTCGCAAATTCGCGTCCCCATCATGGCCCTTTGCATCGGGGTGAAACGCATCGAGCGGCGACGCGCCCTGGTGTGCGCCAGGTGGTCTCTTTTGGGTGGTATCGCGATGCCCGGGATGGACGGTCGTCACTGGAATACTTGGGTTTTTTGGGTATGATAGAGGTTAGGATTGGATGAGCGTGTCGCGCTGTCGGCTCACGATGGACCACCTCGACGGGAGGGATCTTCAATGCACCGCATCCCTAAATTGAGACAGGCGTTGCGGCGTCGCCTTGGAGCGATCTCCACGGCGCAGATGGTCGTCTTCGTGGGACTGGTGGTTCTGCCGCTTCTGGCCTGGCAGTTCTTGCCTTCGTTTTCGAGCGGGGCCTCCGAGGCCCTGCCGTTGCTGCACGTCGTCGAGAAGGGCGAGTTCGTTCACGAAATCACGGAACGGGGCAGCGTGGAAAGCGCGAGCAACATCGAGGTTCGCTGCGAGGTCCAGGCCCAGGGTTCCGCGGGCACGCGGATTCTGGAAATCGTCCCCGAAGGCACCTACGTCCGGGCTGGCGACTTGATCTGCCGGCTCGACTCCTCGGCCCTGGAGAACGACGAACTCAAGCAAAAGAGCGTCGTGGAAAACGCCAACGCGGCGATGATCCAGGCCAAGAGCGACCACGAGACGGCCATCAAGGCGCTGGACGAGTACCTGCAAGGCAAGTACCAGATCGATCGGGCCCAAATCGACGCCGATCTGGCGGTGGCTGAGGAAAACGCCCGGCGCGCCGCCGACAACGTGCGCTACAGCAAGCAATTGTTGGAAAAGGGCTACATCACCAAACTTCAGCTCCAGGCCGACGAATTCGCCGCGAAGAAGGCGGCCACCGACCTGGAGGCGGCGAAGCTGCGCCTGAAGGTGCTCGATGAGTACACCAAGGCGAAAACGAAGCTCCAGCTCGAGGCCGACATCCAGTCGACCGAGGCGAAGTTCAAGGCCCAGGAAAACACCTGGAAGCTCGAACTTCAGCGGCTCAACCTCATCTCGGAGCAGATCAAGAAATGCCGCATCACGGCCCCGGCCAACGGCCAGGTGGTCTACGCCAACAACACCGAGCGCTACGGCGGCCAGGAAGTCATCATCGAGGAAGGGACCGTGGTCCGCGAGCGCCAGGTCATCGTCCGCCTGCCCGATCCCAAACGCATGCAGGTCAAGGCCCGGATCAACGAATCGAAAATCGCCCTGGTCAAGGAAGGACAAACGGCCTCGATCCGCTTGGACGCCTTGCCGGACCAGGAATTGCAAGGCGTGGTCCGCAAGGTGAACGAGTATCCGGTGCAGGGCGGATGGTGGGCGGCGAACATCAAGGAATACGAGACGACGGTCGAGATTCTCGGGTCGCCCGAGGGCCTGAGGCCGGGCTTGAACGCCGAGGTCCGCATCCGCGTCGCCCAGTTGCCCGACGTCGTCCAGGTCCCGGTCCAGGCGGTGCTCGCCCAAGGCGACAAGTTCTATTGCTTTGTGCGGCGCAACAACGACTGGGAGCTTCGGCAGGTCGAAGTCGGCAACACCAACGACAAGATGCTCGTCGTCAAGAGCAACCTTCAGCCTGGCGAACGCGTGGCCGCCAACGCAGCCGCCCTTCGCGAGCAATTCGAGCTGCCCGGCGACGGCCCCGCCGCACAACCCAAGACCCTGCTGGCTTCCAGCGAGCCCGCCGCGGCGAACCCTCCGGGCGAAAAGGCGCCGGCGAAGGGATCGGACGCGAAGCCCGCGCCGGAGAACAAGACCGCGCCGGGCGAAAAGAAACGGCGTTCGGAGGAGTCGGCGCCGGGCAAGTCCGATCCCGCCTCCTTGGCCAGCCGCCGGTTCCAGCAACTGGACGCCAACGGCGACGGACGGCTTTCCAAAGAGGAGCTTCCCGCCTCGATGCAGGATCAGTTCACCGCCGCCGACGCCAACCGGGACGGATTCATCGACCGCCAGGAATGGCTCGCCGCCGCCCGGGCCCTGGCCGACCGCGGCGCCGAACCCAAACCCAAGTCCCGGGGCGGTTGACCGCTCCGCCTTCCCACGACGCACGCCTTGGGGCGACCGTCCCATGCGATATGCCGCGCGGATCCATCAAGTCACCAAGGAATACGTCCTCGACGGCGGCACGGTCCGCGCGCTCCGCGGCGTGGACCTGGACGTCCCGGAAGGGGATTATGTGGCCGTGATGGGGGCTTCGGGGTCGGGCAAGAGCACCCTGTTGAACCTGTTGGGGTGCCTGGATCGGCCCACGTCGGGCACAATCCTGCTCGGCGAGGAGGACGTGACCCAAGCCGACGACGACCGGCTCTCCGAGATCCGGGCCTCGCACATCGGCTTCGTCTTTCAATCCTACAACCTCATCCCCCAACTCACAGTCCTGGAAAACATCGAGGTCCCCCTGATCTACCAGGGAAAATACGGGCCGAAGTACCGGCAGCGGTGCCGGGAACTTGCCGAGATGGTGGGCTTGGGGCAGCGGCTCGGCCACCGCCCCACCCAGCTCTCCGGCGGGCAGCAGCAGCGCGTGGCCATTGCCCGCAGCCTGGTCAACGACCCCCTCTTCATCCTCGCCGACGAGCCGACCGGAAACCTCGACTCGGCGACTAGCGAGGAAATCCTGAACCTGTTGGAATCGCTCAACCGGGACGGCAAGACGATCATCATGGTCACGCACGAGCCCGACGTCGGGGCGCGGACCCGACGCATCGTCCGCCTCATGGACGGCAAGGTGGTGGCCGACCGGCGGCTGGAGCGGGGGATGAAGGATGAAACGTAAAAGCATCCGTCGCATGGGTGAGACGAGCCTTAGGCCGCACGAGTCGCAGGAGGTCTGCCGTTGAACGCCCGGTTTGGAATTGCGCGTGCATCCGCTGACGATGAAGCTCCCGAAATGCACCACGAATGTTCCCGAGAAACCTGAGTTTTCCTGATCATCGCGTATGACCCTGCTGTGGCTTCGCACCTGGCAAGTCGGCATCAAGAGCTTGCTCTTGCATCCCTTGCGGTCCGCGCTGACGGTGCTGGGCATCTTCATCGGCGTGGCGGCGGTGATTTGGTTGTTGGCCATCGGCGAGGGGATCAGCCGCAAGGCGCAGGAACAGATCGAGGGCCTGGGCGCCAACAACATCATCCTGCGGACGCTAAAACCCCCCAGCGAAGTGACCGATCGGCTTCGCGGCCTGATGCCTTACGGATTGACCCGCGACGACTACGCCCGCTTGACCGCGACGATCCCGACGGTCACGCGGGCCCTGCCCATCCGCGAATTGCGGCGGCGCTTCAGCTACAAGGGCCGGATGGTCGACGGACGCCTGGTCGGCTCCACGCCCGACTACGCCGACGTCACCAAGCTGGAAGTCGACCGGGGGCGGTTCCTGACCGACGCCGACGGTCGGGAAAAAAAGAACGTCTGCGTCCTGGCGGCCGGCACGGCCGAGAAGCTCTTTCCCTTCGAGGATCCGCTGGGCGAGTCGATCCATGTCGAGGAACAATACTACGTGGTGGTGGGCGTGCTCAAGCCGCGCATGCCGACGGCGGGGATTGGCGGCTCCTTGGCCGCGCAGGATTTCTCCAGCGACGTCTACATCCCCATCGAGACCTTGCGCACGCGGATCGGCGATCTCGTGGTCACCCGCCGCAGCGGCTCGTTCGAGGGAGAAATGGTTCAGCTCAGCCAGATCACCCTCCGCATCGACAAGGTGGAGCACGTCATGGAGACCGCCGAACTGGTCAAGCAGACGCTGGCCCTCAGCCACCGCATCGAGGACTTCGGCGTCACCGTCCCGCTGGAATTGCTCGAGCAGGCCCGCACCACGCGCCTCATGTTCATCCTTTTCATGGGCCTGATCGCGGCCATTTCGTTGGTGGTGGGCGGGATCGGGATCATGAACATCATGCTCGCCACGGTCACCGAGCGGACCCGCGAAATCGGCATCCGCCGCGCCCTGGGCGCCAAACGCCGCGACATCGTGCGCCAGTTCCTTGTGGAGACGGTGTCGCTGTCCACGGTGGGGGGGCTGACGGGCGTGCTGGGCGGGCTGCTTTGCCCCGCCGTCACCAAGTTCGTTCAGGCAAGGATCGAACAGGCCTTCCCTAAGGTCATGTCCCAATTGCCCGACGTCATCAAGGCCGTCGAGCCCACCATCGTCCCCTTTTCGATCCCCTTGGCCTTCATCATCGCCGTGACCATCGGCGTCATCTTCGGCCTCTACCCTGCCATGCGCGCCGCCGCCATGGACCCCATCGAGGCCCTGCGCCACGAGTGAACGCCACCGCGCCGGCTGCGGCGAGGGAGGCGGAAACGCTTGGGCAATCCCCCGGCGAGCTGCGGGTTGCATCGCGTGGGTGCCCGTTCACAGGCCGCGGACTGGCTGATTCTTCGGACCGTTTCGGAATGAACAAACCGTCCCCGGTTCGGCAAGGGGAAAGTGCCCGTGAACGACTCCGGGCGTTCTGCGCCCGTCTCCGCGGCTCAAGAGACGCCGGCGGGCATCCGGGTTTCGCAACCCAAGGCGCGGGCGAGTCCTTCCACCACGCGTCTCGGCAACGGCGCCGCGCGGAGCGCGGCCACGGTCCGCTCGACGTCGTAGGCAATCTGTCGCAACTCCATGCGCCCCGCCTCGTAGACCGCGTAGCAAGCCTTTCCCCGCTCGTCGCGCGCAAGCCCCACGCTGCCCGGATTGACGACCGTGGTTTTGCCAAACGCCCGCATGCCTTGCACGTGGGTGTGGCCCAAGAGCACGAAGTCGGCTTCCACGCCTTCGATCCGGTCGCCCCACTGGTCCGCGGCGAGATACTCGAACAGCCCGCCTTGGGGCGTGGCATGGGCGATGCGGAAGTAACGTCCGTCCCACTTGAACCAGTCGATCACCGGCGCGGCGCGGAGGAACTGGCAGTCTTCGCCCGACAGCAGGGTGCGATGCCATGCCCGCGTCGCCAACGAGAACTCCCGAAAACTCCCCAGGCATTGGCAATCCTCGTCGAAGCCCAGGGCGTTGTCGTGATTGCCCCGGGCGAGGTGGTGGGCGTTGCGGGCCACCCATCGCAGGCACTCGACCGGCTGCGGGCCGTAGTCGACCACGTCGCCGCAGAAGACCACGCCGTCGCGATCCGGCTCCGCGGCAAGCACCGCCTCCAGCGCCGGCCAATTCCCGTGAATGTCCGAGAGAATGAGCAGTTTCATGCTGACCGTCTCCACGAGCCTCTGCCGCAGAGTGCCCGAGCCATGGCCCACCGCAAGCACCGTGCTTCCAGCGAGGCCTCGTCCCGGCGACCGGGCCGCCACGCGCCGACCGCGGCCCAGCGCGGCCCGCGCACGCCAACACGGCAGTTTCGGCGCCGCGGGGCGACCAACCCCGTCGCCTAGGCCGCATTCTACCCTCTGCCCACCTCCCGTCAATCAATGGCCCCCGTAGGCGTTAACGAAGCAGCCGTCCCCGGGGACGATCCCGATTTTCGCGGCAACGCCCGCGAAAATGGGACGGTCGCCCTGGCCAGGAAGGGGCAGGCAAGTTTTTCGTTCCGAAACAGCCCGAAAAACGAGCCAGTCCCCGGCCTGTGAGCGGTTGTTTGACGGGACCTCTCCCGGTTGGGCTACAGCGTGCCCTTGGTGCTTGGCACTCCGAGGACGCGGGGGTCGGGCTCGATGGCCATGCGCAGGGCCCGGGCGGCGGCCTTGAAGATCGCCTCAGCGATGTGATGGCTGTTGCGTCCGTGGTGGACGACGACGTGCAGATTGCACAAGGCGTTGGCCGAAAACGCCTGCCAGAAGTCGGCCACCAGCTCGGCGTCAAACTGGCCGATCTTGTCGGTGGGAAACTGGGCCTCGAAGACGAAGAACGCCCGGCCTCCCAGATCGACCGCCACGGTGGCCAGGGTCTCTTCCATCGGCAGCGTGAAATGGCCGTAGCGGCGAATTCCTGCTTTCGCGCCCAGCGCTTCGCGCACCGCCTGGCCGAGCACGATGCCGACGTCTTCGACCGTGTGGTGCTGATCGACCTCCAGGTCGCCGGAGGCGCTCACCCGGAGGTCCATGGCCGAGTGCTTGGCCAACAGCGCCAGCATGTGGTCCAGGAAGCCCACCCCGGTGGCTGACGTGCCCTGGCCCGTGCCGTCGAGAGACAACTCGAGGTCGACCTCGGTTTCCGCGGTCTTGCGGTGAACGTGCGCTGTGCGCGTCATGGGCCCCTTTCCGTGTTCGTCCATTCAAACCAGCTTCTGGAGGCAATCCAGACAGGCGTCGATTTCGTCGTCCGTGCCCACGGTGATCCGCAGGCCGTCGCCCCAGCCCGGATAGTCCATGTATCGGACCAGGATGCGGTGGCGTTTGAGTTCCTCGTAGAGCGGTCGTGCCGGTCGTTCGGGATGGACGTTCCAGGTGAAATTGGCCTGCGAATCGACCGTTACAAACCCTAGATTGCGCATCGCGCTGGTCATCCGCCGGCGGGTGGCGAGGATCTTGGCCCGCGTCGCGTCGAGCCATGCCTGGTCGCCGATCGCCGCCGTGGCCGCGGCGATCGACAGGGCGTCGCAATTGTACGAGTCCTTCACCTTGACCATCTCGCGGATCAAGTGCGGCTGGGCCACCACGTAGCCGAAGCGCAGTCCAGCCAGCGCGTACGACTTGCTCAGCGACCGCGAGACGAGGATCTTCTCGCAACGCGCCACCAGGTCCATGCAGTTCCGCTCGGCGAAGTCGGCGTAGGCCTCGTCGACCAGAAGCGGACACGGCAACTGCTCGGCCAGGGCGAGCACGGTTTCCGGCGGGACGACCGTGCCCGACGGACTGTTCGGATTGGGCAAAAACACCAAGCGGAGCCCGTCGGCCGCCGACGCGAAACGCGGCGAAAGCGACCAGTCCGGCTCGAAGGGCACCTCTTCGCTACGCGCCCCCTGGATTTGGGCCAGCGTGGTGTAGAGCACGTAGCTCGGATAGGGCAGACGCAGCAGATCGCCTTGGCCGACGAAGGTCCGCGTGGCGATGGTCAGGATGTCATCGCTGCCATTGCCGCAGAGGATCCAGTCCGGCTCGACGCCCAGAAGTTCCGCCGCCCGGCGCCGAAAGGCCCCGGCCATGGGATCGGGATACTTCTGCAAGCCCCGCCGCAAGACCTCGTCGATCGCCGCGCGCACCGCCGGCGACGGAGGGTACGGATTCTCGTTGGTGTTGAGCTTGATGAAGCCGCTCTCCTGCGGCTGCTCGCCGGGAACATACCCGGCCATGGCGGCGATTTCTTGGCGGACGAATGGCATGGAAACTGGGTCACGTGGGCGAAGGGCGTCAGGCGAGCCGAACAGGTCCCAGCGGTCCTGGAACCCCTTTGCATCCTCGATGGAAAAGCTGTACCACGTGCCCTTCGGTGTTGATTGGACGTATGTCTTTTCTGAAACCACCTGGCTGGGAACCACGAAGTACTCGGTTTCGCCGTCTCGAAGGTTGACCAGGACGTAGAAATGCGTCGGAGAGACGCGCTCCTGCGCGGGTTCGCCGACTAGCCAATAGTCAAACAATGGTCTGTTCGTCTTGACCTCAACGGAATACGCACGCTGGCACCGTTGGTCCGTCACGAGGATGTCAGCGTCAGGATCGCTCCGGGAGGTCACCGACGTGATGAAGCCGCGTCTCGAAAGCTCCGCTGCCACCAGATACACGCCGGTCGCACCCGTAAGCTGATTTTGACATGCCACCGTTTAGCCTCCATGGAGCGCGGATTGTCGGGCAGATTGCGCCCCTCGCCACTGGTGAGCGGCCTTGCCCCGCTACGTGTTAGCGAAGTCGCTCCGCGTTTCTTGTTGGCGGCTGGATTCGCCTCGGCTCAAGCCTTACCACCCTGTCGCCGAGGGTCGATTCGAATTTCCTCAGGTCCTCGCAGATCTGGTGCAGATCGAAGTTGAACTGCCGCGTATGCTCCATGCGGTACTTCCGTACCTCATCGACGATGGGGTCTTTCATGTCTTGTCTCCCAAGAAGGCATCGGGCGAGACGATTTCAGGACAGACGTATCCCGCATTCTCGACCGATTGCCGGATCATCATTTTCGTAAAGGGGTTGTTGATGTGGGCGAAGTTCCACGTTACAAGGAAGTCCATTCCTGCCTCGGCGGCGACGGCAATGTGCAGCGCGTCCTCGGGATACTCCGCCGGCACGCCGTGCCCGTCAAGAATCGCTCGCGCCAACTCCTCTGCCTCCGCTGTTATCCGAAGCACGGGAAAGGAGCCGATCGCGTTGAGTCGGTCCCGTGCTAGTGCCGGATCGCCCTTTCCCGCCTCCTTGACCTCGGCGTCAAGGTTCGGAGTTTCCCGGCGGAGCCGCTCCTCCAAGTCAGCCGGGAAGTCGAGAGTGACACGTACAGCCCTGACTCACCTCATCGCATCATCCAACATCATTATAGGACATCCCTTTCGTCCTGACCCAGCCTCGCTTCCACGCTCTCGCGATGGGCCGTCAGGCCCTCTTTGGCGGCCAGCACACGGACATCGGGGGCAAGCCGTTCGAGTCCCTCGCGGTCGAAGCAAAGCACGCTGTGGGCACGAAGAAAATCGTTGGCCGACAGGCCGCTGGCGAAGCGGGCGGTGCCGCTGGTGGGCAGGACGTGGGATGGGCCGGCGGCGTAGTCGCCCAGCGCCACCGGCGTGTAGTTGCCCAGGAACATCGCGCCCGCGTGACGGATCTTTTCGGCCAACGTCTCCGCGTCTTCGGTGGCAATGTGGAGGTGCTCGGGGGCGATTTCGTCGGCCAGGCGGCATGCCTCGTCGGCGTCGCGCGCGAGGATCACGGCCCCGAATTCCTCGAGGCTTTGCCGCGCCAGCGCGCCCCGTTCGACGCGGTCCAATTGACGCTCCAGCTCGCCCACCGCGGCGTCGAGCACCGCCTCGTCCCAGCCAATCAAAATGCTCGCGCCTGGGGCGTGCTCGGCCTGGGCAATCAGGTCGTAGGCGGTGAACTCGGCCCGGGTCGATCGGTCCACGATCACCACCACTTCGCTCGGGCCGGCGATCGAGTCGATATCGACCTCGCCGAAGACGTGCTGTTTGGCCAAGGCGACAAACAGGTTCCCGGGCCCGACGATCTTGTCCACACGCGGGATTCCTTCGACCCCGTACGCCAGGGCGGCAACAGCCTGGGCCCCGCCGAGCCGGTAGACCTCGGTGATTCCCAATTCGTAACAAGTCGCCAGCAGGACCGGATTGTAGGCCCCGAACTTCGTCGGCGGAGCGACCACAGCCAATTGCCCTACACCGGCAACTTGCGCCGGAACCGCCGTCATCAGCACGGTCGACGGGTACGCCGCCGCGCCGCCTGGGACGCAAATGCCCACGCGGTCCAGCGGGCGGTAACGTTCCAGCACATATCCGCCAAAACGCTCCACCCGCACGTCGCGGTGCAAGATCGCCTCTTGAAACGTGCGAATCTGTTCCCGCACGCGGCGGACCGTTTCCAGGAACTCGCGGTCCACCCCGGCGTGGGCCGCGGCCATTTCTTCCCGCGACACGCCCACGGTCTGCAGCGTCAATTCCGCCTTGTCGATGCGCCGCGAGTAGTCGAGCACGGCCGACAGGCCCTGCTCACGAACATCGCGACAGATCCTCCGCACGACCTCCAGCGGCGTGAGCGCCTCGCCGAAGATCTCCACCGTCCGGCGGCGGCTTTCCTGGCTGACCACATCGCCGCGAGGGCTCAACTGCCTGCGCAGACGGGCCATGGCCGCGCCGACGTCTTCCCGCCGACTATCGATTCGAAGTATGTTCAACCGGTTCTTTGCAGCCATGGTTCCCATCCTTGCCTTGGGACGCCAAAACCTCTATTGTGGGCATTCGAGGGCCTCAACGAAAGTCCCTTGGTCCGGCTAGCGAAATCTGGCGAACCGTTGCAAAAGCGCTCTACAATTGACAGAAGCACCCTCGCGGAACGTTCGCGGGCTTCTCGCAAAGATTCTTGGGAAGGCTGCTTCCAAGACAACGCCAGACGCAGCGAACCCTTTGGGCAGTCGATACTTAGCTCGACGGATCGGCAAATCCGTCCCGGGGGCAACACCAGCCGGGTGACGCGTGGACGATTACCTGTTCTCCATCGAATGCGTTACCTGTCAACGACGTCTGGCGGTGCGCGATCATTCCATAATTGGGGATATTGTCACCTGCCCCAAATGTGGCAGCATGGTCCATGTGGTTCCTCCGGAAGGGTGGGTTCCTCGGATCAAGCCGCCCGAAGCAGGTGCTCAACGGCCAGTTGACCGCCCTTGTTCAGACGCAGTCACGCGACCCCAAGAACGCCCCATTCCTTCCACGGACGTGGCGGGCAAACGGTCGGGCATTCGATCCACGGGCGCCGAGTCCAGACGCGTCCCCGAAGATGCTTCCCGGGCCGAAGCGGGGGCCAGGGTGAGTTCGAAGGGCCGGGTTCTGCCTCGCGCGTCGCCTTTGCCGGTCCAACCGGCGGGAGCATCTCCGCCAGCGCCGTCGCCGCCTGAGCCTGGCTTGTCTCCGCCGCCTCCTCCTGGGCCCTTGCCGCCCCTGGCGGCCCAACCGGACTCTGCGGCTCGCGGCGCGCCGCCGGAGTTCGATACGGCGGACGGAGGCACACCCAGTTGGGGGTTTTCCAGACGGCTGCTCCTGGTCGCAATGCCGCTCTTGGCCGTTGCGGCCGCACTGTGGACGTGGGCGTTGCTCTCGGTCCCAAGGGAACCCGAGGACGCCGGGGACGAGGTGGAAAACGCGATGGTCTCTGGCCCCGATTCGCCGCCGCCTGCGGCTCCCGTCGCGTCGGTTCCCGGGGGACTCGATTCCCGTTGGCTGCCGAACCAGGCCCGATGGATCGCTTGCCTCCGCCTCGCAGCGCTGGCGCAAGGCTCGGAAATGGAGCCCGTCGCGGCGCATTGTGATTCCCTCTGGCGGGTTTCGGCGGGCAGGGTGTTGAACGCGTTTGGGCTTTTTCCCCGCAGTATTCGCAAACTGACCTGGGCGTCGACCGAGCTTGCGGCGTGGGACGAGCGGTCGGTCGTGGTTCTGGAGTTCGAGGAGGACCAGGACGCGGGGGCGTTGTCGGCCTCGGGCGAGGCGTTGGGCTGGGAGGTGGCCGGCAAGCCCTGTCGCCGACTTCCGCGCGACTGGCCGCATCCCTTTGTCGTCCTCGATCCGCGGACGATGATTTCCGGTCCCGAAGATCTCCTTCGCGAGCTTTCCGATCGCCCCGAGGCCGCGTTTCAGAGCGGAGCGATCGAACAGTTGGTCAAGACCGCTTCGCCCGAGGCGGACGTCACGCTGCTCGTCGACCTGGTCGCCGCGCGCGAGGCCGGCTGGCCATTGCCAACCGCGCTTTGGGACATCTGGCCGGCCGGACGGGCGTCCTGGCGAGCGCTTTGGGAGACGCCGAAAGGCGCGGGGTTTGCCATGCGAGTTTCGAACCCTGGCCGGATCGAACTGGCGCTGGTGTGCGACGGCGAGTCCTCGGCGATCAAGGTGCGCGACGCCATCGATCAGTTCATGCCGGCGGCGCGGGCCGCCCTCGAGGCGTCGGCGGCCGCGCTGAGCCAGCGTCTCCAGGCCGGACAGATGACAGGCCGGGAGGCGGCGCAGTATGAGTGGCTCCTCCAGCAAGGAGCCGCTGTCTTGGCCGCGGCAAAGTGGGAGATCGTCGAGCAGACCGTGATCCTCCATGTGGATTGGGGCCAACACCTCGCAGGCGTGGCGACGGCGGCCGCCCAATGCGCGCCGCTCGTGCGCGCGGATTGGCTGGAAGCGGCCTTGGCCGCCGATCAAGCGAATCAGGCCCGGCTCGTGGCGTCGTTGGCGGGATATGCCAAGGCGGAAAGACAGTTTCCGACGGGGGCGGCCGGCGGGAGCCTTTTGCCGGCGGAAACGCGATTGAGTTGGATCGCCACGATGCTTCCATATTTCGACCGTCGCGACTGGCACCGGGAACTTCAATTTGGCTACTCTTGGAACAGCCCTCAGAATCGGCCCGTCACCCAGCGTCCCCTGGAACCGGTCACCAATCCCGCCCTCGGTCCCGCCCGAACCAACGCCGGTTTTCCCGTCACCCACTACGTTGGCGTGGCCGGCGTGGGGGCCGACGCCGCGGACTTGAAGACGGGCGATCCCCGCGCGGGCTTGTTCGGAGCCTCGCGCACCGTTCGGCCGGAAGACCTGCCGCGCGGGGCGAGCAACACCCTGGCCACATTGGGCGCAAGCCGCCAGCTTGGTCCTTGGGCCGCCGGGGGCCATGCCACGGTGCGGGCCTTGACCACCCGGCCGTACGTGAACGGCCCGGACGGTTTTGGCAGCGGGCAGCCCCACGGAATGGTCGCCGGCATGGCGGATGGCTCGGCGCGCTTCATCTCCAAGAACATCGATCCCCAGGTGCTGGAGGAGCTGGCGGTCCTTCGCGGGGGAACGTCGACGGCCGCCTCGTTGGCGCTGGATTCCGGCCGCGGCCCTCCCTTGCTTGGTCCGCGCGCCCAGGCGGGGGCCGCCGCCCCGAAGGGTTCCGTTGCTTCCGAACCAGGCGCGGCGCCGAGAGCCGGGCCTGGCGCGCCGGACGCTGCGGCCCGCGGCCAACCCACCATGGTCGAAGAAGACGATCGCGGCGACGCGCCGCCGGGGGCAGGTCTTGACGAGGACCAGGCCCCCAAGGTTGATGTCGCGGCGCGTCTGGCCGATCGCATTCCCGAGATCCATTTCCCGGCCGTGCCCTTGCTCGACGCCATGCGCCTGATGAGCCAGATGAGCACGGTTCCGGTGAGTTTCGATCAGGACTGGCTCCGGGCGTTGGGCGTGGGGCTGCGCGATCCCGTCACGGCCCGATTGACCGGCGCCACGACGGGCGAGGTTTTCGCGGCCCTGGCGGCCCACCGCAATCTGGCGTGCGAAGTCCTCGACGATCAGGTGCTGGTGACCGCGCCTGCCAGCAGGCGGAACACCCTGCGGCCGCGCAAGTATGATGTCGCCGACCTGACGAACCGAGACGCGGCGGCGGGCCACCGGTTGGCGGCGTGGGTGCGCACGCTCGTGGCGCCAGAGAGCTGGCGCGAGGCGGGCGGCTTGGGCACGATTCAGTTCGCCGAAGCGGCCCTCGCCGTGACTCAGAACGACCTTGTCCACGCCCAAGTCCAGGATTTTCTCGACCGGCTCCGCCTGGCCCGCGGCAAGGCGGCGATGCGCCCTGAAGCTCCCAAGGCGCCGGCGCCAACGCGATTCGACCTGGCGCGGCCGAAGCTGCGTCAATCCGTCACCATCAACTTTCCGGACCCCACGCCTTTGGCCGCGATCGTCCGGGAACTGGAGCGGGTCAGCCAAACGACCCTTCTTTTCGACGGCGTGGCGATGAGTGCGGCGGGCATTTCACGCAACCGCGAGGCGACGGTGTCGAGCCACGAGCGGCCGTTGTCGGAATCACTGGTGAGCTTGCTCGATCCGCTCGGACTTACCTACCGCATTGTCAACGCGGACACCTTGGAAATCACCACCCGCAAGGCCGCTGCCGCCCGCCTCGAACTCGAAATCTATCCCCTTGCCGCGATCCTGGCCCGGCCGATGACCCCGGAAGCGATCATGGAGCAGATCAAGAGTCAGGTCTCCAGCGGCACGTGGAATGACGCGGGCGGGCCGGGAGTCATGATCTTCGACGACGTCTCCCGTTGCCTTATGGTGTTGCAGTCCCAGCCCGTCCAGGTCAGGGTTCAGATCTTTCTTGGAAAACTGTGACGTCCGAAAGCCTTCGTGCGGCGGACGCATCGGGCTTGCTTCGGTTCCCGCGAGAGCCTTCCGGGCCAACGGACTTCAGGACGTCTTCTACCCGCGGAACAAGTCGATAAGCCAGCGGCGCGTTTGTTCTGCGATTCCCGGGGCCGAGCTTTCGCGGGGGCCGGCGACATTGAGCGTGGCGGGCCGAACCCTGGCCAACCAGCGTCGGACTTGGGCGGCCGACGCGCGGCCGAGGTCGACGACCAGGTGAGGCCGGCCGTGTCGTTGGGCAAACACGAGGGTCAAAGCGGTTCCCCCGGTCGGTTCTCCCCGGCACAGAATCAACGTGGCGTCGGACTCCAGCACGTTGCGTTCGGTCCGCGCCGCGTACTCCGGAGATTCGTTTTCGCAGAGCTGGTACTCAGGCGGAATGACGCCGTCCTCGGCCTTGCGTCCCTTGGGACACCAGCCCCCGTGCGCGATTCCCAAGGCGATGGCGGCATCCAGGGCCCCGCGGTCCACGCCGGTCTGGCCGCCGGAAACGATGCGATCCGGCCGGAACCTTGCGCGCTTTCGCGGATGGGGGGTCATCGCAGCGACCCGACGCCCGGTCGCTCGGTGAGGCTCTCCGGGCCAGCGTCGGGCAGGAGGAGCTGCGTGCCCGGTTCCAAATCCAGCCATCGCGCGTTGATCAGGTCCTTGTTCAGGTCGTAAATCTCGCGCCACCGAGAGGCCTTGCCGAGTTGCTGGCGCGCGATGTCGTAAAGCGTATCGCCATTTTGCACGACGTAGGTGCGCCTGCCATGATTTCGCGAACCCGCGCTCCCGGAAGCGAGGCCGTCCCCCGGGTTGCTTCTGGCAGTCGGCGAGGTCAAAGGACTCGGCGGCGGGGCCGACGGACGGGTCGGCGCTCCCGTCGACGGCAGCGAAGCCGCCGGGCCGCTTGGGGCCGCCGCACGCAAGGGGTTGGGGCTGGGGGCTGCCCCGGCGCTGGGCGGCTGCGGGGACGCCGCGGGCGAAGCGAACCCCTCTGGCGGCATGCCCCACTTGGGCGCTTCGGCCCGACCGGCCGACGGGCGCTCGGCGGAGTTCGAGACACCTTGGCCCCATCGCCCCCCGTCCGTGGGCTGCGGCGGTTTTGCAGCGCCGGGAGTCAAAGCGCTGGACGAAAGGGGAGAGCCGATCGACGAAGGCGGACTGTCGGCGCCCGGCGTCTGGATTGCCGGTCGGTTTCGGAAAGGATCGGTGGGCGGGGAACTCGAAGGCCGCGGCCGGACGTCCGTGTCCTGTTGCCATCCTCCAAGCGATGGTTTCGGCTCATCCACGTCCTTGGAACGACTGGCAGGAACGCTGGCGTCGCGCGAGGCGATCCGCGGCTGGAACGACGAGGGCGGCGAGCGATCGTCCGGCGCGTTCCCTTTGGGTTTCGCGTCGGAAGCAAAGTTCCACGTGTCCGGGCCCTTGACGCCGAACTTGGGTTTCACCTCGGAGCCCGAGCCCGGCACGGCCGGCACCACGGTCGATTTGGCGGCCTTGGCCGAGGGACCAAACGGAGACGCCTCCCGGCGGTCCGCCTCATCCTTGTCTTTGTCGCGACTCGCCGCCGAGGGGCGGTCATTGGCCGCCACCGCTTCCTCGGTGGGTGTCGGCGCGGGCTGGGAGGAACGCCGCAACCACTGAACCACCACGGCAGCGAAGACCAAGACCAAAACCCCGATCACCGCCACGGCGATTTTCATTTCATTGCCCGCCGTGAAGCTGGTCTTCAGAAGCTCCTCGGCGCCTTCCAAGTCGTCCAGAGACTCCTCGTCGGCCGAGTTGGTTGGGAGATTGCGGTCCTGGCGAACCGCCGGGCGATCATTCTTCTCGTGCTTCGTCATCTCGCATCCTTGCCTGAGTTGTCCGTGGTCTTCCTTACCATCCTAACGTCAATCGACCCCGCCCCGTCTGGCGGCCACGCGGAGTTTGGCGCTGCGGGCTCGCGGATTGGCCGCGATCTCCGCCTCGCCTGGCCGGACCGGCTTGCGCGTGAGCGCCTCGTAGCGCGGATCGTCGCGAAACGCTTCCTTGACCCGGCGATCTTCCAGGGAATGAAAGCTGATCACCGCCAGGCGGCCCTGGGGCCGGAGGCACTGCGGGATGCGCCGCAGGGCGATTTCCAAGCTTTTCAACTCGTCGTTCACGGCGATGCGCAAGGCCTGAAACGTGCGCGTGGCGGGATCGATCTTCTCGGCCCGCCCCCGCGGCACGCACTCGCGGACGATCGCGGCCAGTTCACGCGCCGTCCGGATCGGGCCTTCCCGACGCCGCTCTACAATCCTCCGCGCGATCCGCCGGCTGTGTTTCTCTTCCCCATAATGGTAGATCAAGTCCGCCAGGTGATCAGCGCTGAGCCGATTGAGCAATCGCCAAGCCGGCTCCCCTTCTGTCGGATCGAACCGCAGGTCCAACGGCCCGTCGGCGTCGAAACTGAAGCCCCGCGAGGCGTCCGCAAGCTGATCGCTGGACATCCCCAGATCGAGGAGTACGCCATCGACGGAGTCGATTTTCATTGCAGCGAGGACCTCGGGCAGATCGCAGAAATTGGCCTGGACCAGTCGGATGGGCAATCCGGACAAGCGATGCTGGACGGCGTCCAAGGCCGCAGCGTCTCGATCCACGCCAATGACACATCCTGTCGGCCCCACCCGCTCTGCCAGCGCCAGGGCGTGTCCGCCGGCCCCGACGGTGCCATCAACGAACACCCCCCCGGGTCGCGGGTTCAACCACGCGACCGCTTCGTCGCGCAACACGCTGACATGGATCAGGGTAGGATTCGCCGTGGCCATGAGGAATGTCGTCTCTCGACTTCAGTACCCCGTTGCCAATGGTATTTTCCCGGTTTTCGCCAAATGAGGCCATACCAGTTAGCAGTTGGTACAACCGTTCCCCGGCCGGGGATTGGTAGATTTTCGCAAGCCTCGCCCCGATAACCTGGGCACTTTCCAGGAACGACTGCGCTGTTAGCGACGGGGCGTGAAGATGGAATGTTTCTGCGTGGATGGGCAATCGGGGCAAGATTTTTCCTGGCCACGGCAGCCGAGACGTCGGTTATCCGGATGTGGGGGCACCCCACCTCGGGCCCCTCCGTGTGCCCGGGCGAGGTTGAGTGCCCGCGGAGAATTTCGGCAAGTCAATAAACCACCCCGATCTCCGCAAACTCGCGGCCGGGAGGCCTCCCTGCCTCCCGTGCCCGTGAGAACCCTACCTGCAACGGGCGAGGCGATGGCGTCGGCCGGGTGGCCTTCAGCCGACGCATCGGTTCTCACGCGGGGCGAGTGAATCCGCAAACCATCCGCATCAACTCCTCGAACGTGACGATCGA